>Ga0268285_1000070_pt1 | contig 65069 bp, 63 predicted proteins | sample saktaG_2_FD_190144 | JGI IMG/M metagenome (GOLD analysis project Ga0268285, IMG submission 190144) | Saline water microbial communities from Sakinaw Lake, British Columbia, Canada - sak_2013_06_06_120m | ecosystem: Environmental > Aquatic > Non-marine Saline and Alkaline > Saline ... | reverse complement strand
GGATTTTTAAGAATAAATTCTTCTATTCCTCCGTCAATCAAAAAAGCTTCAAAGATACCGATTCTTCCCCTGAAACCAGTAAAATTACAATATTGGCATCCCTTATTTTGAGGGATTTTTAAATTTTCACTGATCTTTATATTTTTAAATCCCCTTAATGATATTTTAACTTTTTTTAATTCTGAAACTGAAATTTTTTTCTGAGTTCCGCATTTTTTACAAACTTTTCTTATCAATCTTTGAGCAATGACCATATTTATTGCTGGTCCAATATTAGACACCTTAGCTCCTAAGCTTATTAATCTGGCTATAGTACCGGCAGCATCGTTAGTGTGCAGAGTACTAAAAACTAAATGACCAGTAAGAGCAGCTTGGAGAGCAGTTTGGGCGGTTTTTAAGTCCCTAATTTCTCCCACTAAAATTACATCTGGATCTTGGCGCATAATAGATTGAAGTCCGGAAGCAAAATCATATCCTTTTTTTGGACTAACTTGAGTTTGAGAAGCTCCTTTTAAGTGATATTCAATCGGATCTTCAATGGTAATAATTTTAATTTCCGGTCTTTGAATTTTTTTTAAAAAGGCATAAAGCGTGGTGGTTTTTCCTGAACCAGTGGGGCCGGTAACAATAATCATTCCATTTGGCTTTTTTATTTCTTTTTTGAAGGTTTCTAACAAATCTTTTCTTAACCCTAAAGATTCTATCTCAACTAAAGTTTTTGGGTTTAAAATTCTTAAAACAATTGTTTCTCCATATTCAGAGGGCAATATTGAAACTCTAATTTCAATAATACTAGAGTTCATATTAATAGAAAACCGGCCATCTTGAGGTCGGTCGGTAATATTTAATTTAATTCCGGAAAGAAGCTTGATTCTATTCAGAAGTTCTTGATATATTTTTGGTTCAAAAGAAATAATGTTTTGTAACATTCCATCAATTCTAATTCGAATTTTAACTTCATTTATTTTTGGTTCGATATGAATATCCGAGGCGGCTAAGTTGATTGCTCCCCCTAAAATAATTTCTAAGATCTCGGTAGTAGTTTTTTTAAAAGAATTCTTGATGTTTTTTTGAAAAAAAGAAACATTTTTTATTTTTTGTGTTATATTTAAAACAACAGCTTGAGGAATTTTTATTTGACTGGTAATATTTGTAATCATTAATTAAAATTATCTTAATTCCTTCGAAAAGTCAATAATGTTTAATTATATAACTACTAATCCTCTTCAAACCAAAAAATTAGGAGAGATTTTAGCCAGGGAGTCTTTAAAAACTAAAGACAGAAAAACAGCTTTAGTTATTGGCCTAGAAGGAGATTTAGGAGGAGGAAAAACAACATTTTTACAAGGGTTTGCCAAGGAGCTAAAAATAAAAGAAAAAATTTTAAGCCCCACATTCGTAATAATGAAGAAGTTTGAAATCCCGCAAAGTGTCATAGGTAACACATATAATACTTTTTATCATATTGATTGTTATAGGATAAAAAAAACAAAAGAATTACTTGCTTTGAGATTTAAAGAGATTGTCTCTAATCCTAAGAATATTATTACTATTGAGTGGGCTGATATGGTCCAAAAAATGCTTCCTAAAACAACAATAATTTTGAAATTTAAATTTATTGATCAAAAGACTAGAAAAATTACAATACAATAACCTATTAAAGTGGCTTCTAAAAAACGTTTAATTATTATTGATAGTAATTCTATTATTCACCGGGCCTATCATGCCCTGCCTATTTTAACAACAAAAAAAGGAGAGCAAATTAATGCTATTTACGGATTTTTATTGGTTTTTTTGAAAATTATACGGGAGTTCCACCCGGATTTTATCGCAGCTTGTTTTGATTTTCCAGCTCCAACTTTTCGATCTAAAATTTTTAAAAAATACAAAGCTAAAAGACCTCCAGCTCCCGAACAATTATACCAACAAATTCCTAAAGTCAAAGATGTTTTAAAAGCATTTGGAACTCCTGTTTTTGAAAAAAAAGGTTTTGAAGCCGATGATTTAATCGGTACTATTGCAAAGATAGCTGAAAGAAAACAAATAGTTCCAGCAATTGAAACTATTATTGTCTCGGGAGATCTCGATGCTCTTCAACTAATTGATTCTCAGACTAAAGTTTATTCTTTAAGAAAAGGAGTTAAAGATATTATTTTATATGATACCGAAGCAGTTAAAGAAAAATACCAAGGACTAACTCCGTCTCAAATTGTTGATTTTAAAGCCCTAAGAGGTGATCCGTCAGATAATATCCCGGGAGTTACCGGCGTTGGTGAGAAAATTGCAATTGATCTTCTTTCAAAATTCGGCAGCTTGGAAAATTTATATAAAGAAATTGAAGAAAAATCCGAAGGAAATAAAAAACTTAAGACTCAACTAAAAGAGACATTATTAAAATACAAGGAACAAGCTTTTTTCAGCCAGAAATTAGCCCAGATTGAAAAAAATGTGCCAATTAATTTTAATTTAAAAAAGTGTCAAATGGAATCGCTTTCTTCTTATCCAAAAAGAAAAGAAAAAGTTATCCAGGTACTTAAAAAATATGAGTTTTATGCTATGATTAAGAAATTATCAACCTTTCAAGAACCAATCAAGCAAGCTAAAGAAAATTTAAAGTTGTGGTAAATTCTGCACTAATTTTTCCTTCAAAATAAATAAATATTATAATTTGTTTTTTAAATTAATGTAGAATAAAATTAAAATATAATAATATCTAAAAAAGGTCGAGAATAAATTAAAATAATAATAATAATATGAAAAATAAAATATATTGGATAATATTGGGGATAATAATAGTAATTGGAGTAATTGTTACTGTGGTTTTAGTAAATAAAAATATAACAGTAGAAGAATTTATTACTCCAATCGAAGAGGAAATTGAAGTTAAATTGGAAATGGGGATAGGTTATAGCGTTGAGAAAAACGAAAAAGAAGCAGTTCAAGAAGCATATACTAAGATGGTTGAACAATTAAAAGGAGAAGAACCTGTTTTCGCCATTCTTACTTCTACAGTAGGTTACAACCAAGACGAAATTTTAGCAGAAGTAAATCAGCTTCTTCCTAACACTAAAATTTATGGTTCTACTTCCTTAATGGGGATAATGACCAATAGTGGTTTTCATATTGGAGAGAAAGTTGAAGAAGGGAACGTGTTAAGCTTAATGGGATTTTCTTCTGAGGAAATGATTTTTGGGGTAGGTGCTTGTAATTTGGACGAAGTAGTTTCGTCTGAAGAGGCAGGGAAAGTAGCTATTATTAAAGCAATTGAAAATGCCGGGAAAACTATAAAAGATTTACCTAAAGTAGTGCTTATGAGTAGTTCCCCTTTTGGAATAGGAGAGGAGATGGTTATAAAAGGGATAGAGAGTGTCTTGGGTAAAGATATTCTGATAGTTGGTGGTGGAGCTACTGCTGGCTACTCAGATCTTGTTAGTGGAGGTGAAGCATTATTTGCTAATAATAAAGTATATTCGAGGGGAATAGTAGTAGCTCCTATTTATACCGATTTAAAAGTTGGTCATGCTTTTCTTTCAGGATTTAATCAAACTGGTCAGAAAGGAATAGTAACTAAATTTAGAAGAGATGACGAAGGACTTAATATTGTTGAGATTGATAACAAACCGGCGGCTATAGTATATAACAACTGGCTTGATGGTTTTTTTGATAAATATTTGGGCACTTCAGAAATGATTTTAGCCGAAGCTGTTAACCATACTTTTGGAAAGAAGATGATTGAGACTGATGGATTTTCTAATTGGCAAATGATAGTTCCTTTCCATTTTAATCCAGACAATAGTATAACTGTTGGAGCAGTAGCTGAGGAAGGAACAGAATTGTATTTATTAGAAAGTAATCCAGAATTATTTATCCAAAGAGCTGCCTTGGCTGTTAAATTAGCTCAAAGTAGAGGAGGAATTACTGAAAAAGAAATTGCTGGAGCAGTATTGGATCAATGTGGAGGAACTTTATTAGGTATTGGTGACCCAGAGGGGTGGGACGAAATGGTTTCTAAAATTGTTTTGGCTGTGGGAGACAATCCTTTCTTAGGAGTGTCTAATTTAGGACCATACGGACATTTTGTTGGAATAGGGAATAAATACGGAGAAGTGACAGCCTCAATATTAATTTTTAGTAAAGATTAGATTACGAAATTATTTATTATTAAAATAAAAAAAAAGAAAACTTTAAAATGAAGTGAGAATTTGAGTTTAGAAATTTTAATATTTTATGATAGAATAATTTTCGATGTATTTAAAAAGTATTAAGACAAAGTTTATTGTTTATATATTTTTTTTGATTTTTTGTGTTGCTTCAGCTTTCTTAACTTTTCATATTTATCAATTAACTCAATTCATAAAAGAGGACCTGACAGATTTTGGTTTTCATTTGGTAAAAGATATGTCCTATGGTTCAGAACTTGCTTTAAGTTCAGAGGATCCTATTTTACTCCAAACATCTTTTCAAAAAACTTTCGAAGAAGAAAGTATTGTTTTAGTTGTGGTTTACAACGAGAAAGGAAATATTATTGCTTTCAAGGAAAAAATAGAAATTGAAGAAAGAATTCCTAAAAATGTTATGGAAGAATTATTAACAGAGAAAAAAGCGTTGGAAAAAACCGATTATACTCAAGAAGGAGAAAAAATTTATAGTTTTTATTCTCCTGTTTTATTGAGCGAAACATTATTTCCAAATGTTGGTAAAACGGGGGAAATAATTGGTTTTGTCAGAGTGGGATTGTCATTAGAAAAAATTACAAGTCAAATTAGAGCAACACTTATATTTGGTATAGGTATAAGTATTTTAATTATTCTTTTAGGGATAAGTGTTGCATTTTTTCTAATTAATAAAATAATATCACCAATTAAATTATTGAAAGAGAAAGCAGAAAAAATAGCCAAAGGAAATTTTGATGTAGAAATAAAAATTAAAACTGAAGATGAGTTTGCACTATTAGCTGATTCCTTTAATAAAATGGCGGCAGAACTAAAAATAAAAACTGAGACATTAAGGGAAGCAAAATCCATTCTTGAAATAAAAGTTAATGCTCGAACTAAAGAATTACAAGAGCTTGCTGAAAGTCTTGATATAAAAGTTAAAGAAAGAACAAAAGAGCTTCAAGAAAGAATGGCTGATTTAGAGAGATTTCAGAAGTTAGCAGTTGGTAGAGAGTTTAAAATGATTGCTTTAAAAGAGGAAATTAAAAAATTAACTGAAAAATCAAAAGAATATAAAAAACTAAACTAAAAAATAAATATGAAAAAAATAATGAATCAGGGAGAAATTACCAAATTAATAAATGTCCCCGGGAAAGTGCGAGGTCAAGTATTTATTACTGATATAGAATATTTAAAGAATAAGGTAGGGGAAAAAGGAATCACACTTTTAAAAAAGAAAATCAAGGAATGGGGAGATTTATTCGATTACGAAAAGATAGAAACAATGGAATGGTATCCTGTAGGCCTTAGAGTATTATCCCTTTTGGCAATAAAAGAAACTTTTAATTGGGGCGATAAAGAAATTTTTGATATGGGCAATTCTGCTCCAAAATATTCTTTTATCGTTAAGTTATTGATGAAATATTTTCTTTCCACCCAAAAGACCTTCAAAGAAAGCCCAAAATATTGGGAAAAGCACTATAATGTTGGAGAGCTTGAAAGCATTGAATTAAATGAAAAAGAAAAATACGGGATACTTCGTTTAAAAAACTTTAAAATCCATCCAATTTTGTGTACTTATTATAGGGGGTATTTTTTAAGATTTGCTCAGTATGTTATAAAGAGCGACAAAATTACCATTAAGGAGACAAAATGTATGTTTAATGGGAGTCCTTATCATGAATTTTTAATAAAGTGGGAATAATATGGCTGACGAAAAGTTAAATTTAATAAAAGAAGAACTTAACAGAGCGAAAGAAGATTTAGGTGATTTGGAAATGTATATTAAAGAATTTTCCTCTTTTTTACCCTTGGCAGTTTGTACTGTGAATCCGATAGAAATCATCATTAATATCAATCAGGTATTCCAAGCTTTGACCGGATACGATTCTTTAGAGATAAACGGAGAGCATTTGGCAAAAATTTTTTTAGAAAAAGAAAAAATAAAAAATCTTTTAAATTTAACTCGGAAAAGAGGTAAAGTAAGAACTAAAGAATTAGTTTTGATATTGAAAGACAGAAAAGAAATTCCGGTAAATGTCTCCGTTTCAATAAGAAAAGACAGAGACGGTAATTTTATCGGTTATTTTTTAGCCTTATTTGATATTACTGAAATCAAAAAATTCAGGGAAGAGTTAGAAGGGAAAGTTAAGATAAGGACCAAAGAATTAGAAGATTCAAGAAAAGCCTTAATAAACATGTTGGAAGATGTAGAAGAGGCTCGGGAAAAAACCGAAGAAGAAAAAAATAAAACCCTAGCAGTTATTACTAATTTAGCTGATGGATTATTAGTATTTGATGCAACCAACAATCTTTCTATAGTTAACCCTCAAGCTGAAGAGTTTTTTAAAGTAAAAAGTAAAGATTTAATAGATAAATCAATTTTAGAGTTAACAAAAATTCCTGAGTTTAGTCCTTTAGTAAGAATTTTAGGAAAAGAAATCAAAGAGATTTATAGAAGAGAGTTAACGGTTAGAAAAGATTTAACTTTAGAAATGTCTACCGTTTCTTTAATAAGAGAGAAAGAGAAATTAGGAACTTTAATTATTTTACATAATATTACCAGAGAAAAATTAGTTGAAAAAATGAAAACTGAATTTGTTTCTCTCTCTGCTCACCAATTGAGAACCCCTTTATCGTCAATTAAATGGGCCTTAAAAATGTTGTTGGACGGAGATATAGGAAAGATAACCGAAGAACAGAGAGATTTTATTAAAAAAACCTATCAAAGTAACGAAAGAATGATTGCATTAATCAATGACCTTTTAGATGTTACCAGAATTGAAGAAGGAAAATATCTTTACAATCCTGTTTTTACTCAAATTGAAAATATAATTCAATCTGTAATAAACTATTATCAAAGAGAAATTAAAAGAAAAAAAATTAAATTTGAATTCAAAAAAGCTCAAAAAAAATTCCCTAAATTAAAAATAGACGTAGAAAAAATGAAGGTAGCTATTGGTAATCTTTTAGATAATGCAATTAGATATACCCAGGTCGGGGGAACGGTGACATTTTTTTTAGATTGTGTTAAAAATAAAGTAGAGTTCTCAATTCATGACACTGGGATAGGAATTTCTATAGACCAACAAGAAAGAATATTCACTAAGTTTTTTCGAGGTGCTAATGCTGTACAGATGGAAACCGAAGGAACCGGCTTAGGACTTTATATCGCTAAAAATATTATTGAAGCTCATAACGGTAAAATCTGGTTTAAGTCTAATCCAAAAAAAGGTACGACTTTCTATTTTAACCTTCCTGTGGAAAAAGAATTTGAAGAATTTTTAAAAAAGTTTTAGAATAAAATAATATGACAAAGAAAATTTTAATCATAGAGGACGAAAAAATTATGCTTGAACTTCTTCAGAAAAAACTAACCAAAGAAGGCTATGAAGTCTTAGTTGCCCGAGATGGAAAAGAAGGGTTAGAAAAAATGAGGAAGAAAAACCCAAACCTTATTTTATTAGATATTATTATGCCTAAAATGGGAGGATTTGAGGTAATGGAGGAAATGAATAAAGATAAAAAATTTAAAAAAATTCCAGTTATTGTCGTTTCTAATTCTGGTCAGCCGGTAGAACTTGATAGGGCTCAAAAATTAGGGGCAAAAGATTGGCTGATTAAAACTGAATTTGATCCTCAAGAAGTACTTGATAAGGTAGTAGAACAAATAGGTAAATAATATGAAAAAAAACATTCTTGTTATAGAGGACGATAAATTTTTAAGAGAATTAATTATTCGAAAGCTTGAAGAAGATGACTTTGTTGTTTCTGAGGCAATAGATGGTGAAGCGGGAATAAAAAAGATAAAAGAGGAAAAGCCGGATTTAGTTTTACTTGATTTAATTTTACCAGGTATTGATGGTTTTGAAGTTTTATCCCAAATGAAAAAAGAATCAAACTTGATTTCAATTCCGGTAATCATTCTTTCTAATCTTGGTCAGAGAGATGATGTAGAAAAAGGATTAAAACTAGGAGCGACTGATTATTTAATTAAAGCCCATTTTACTCCCGGAGAAATTATAGACAAGATTAAATCTGTTTTGAAATAAACTTATGTTTAAGTTTCTCGAAACAGAGCTGGTTCGACCTTAATTAACGAGAGGTCGATTTATTTATTATTATTCTAATTATCAAAAATAATGATTATTTTTCTCTACGGACAAGACACTTATAGGTTACGTCAAAAATTAAATGAGATAATTAATCATTACAAAAAAATCCATGAAAAAGGATTGGATTTAAAATATCTTGATCTATCCGAAAAAACATTTGAGGATTTCAAAAACGAGTTTCAAACCGTTTCAATGTTTGCCGAAAAAAAATTAATAATTTTAGACAAATCTTTTACTAATCAGATTTTCAAGGAGAGATTTTTAAAAGATTCTCAAAAATTTGTTAATTCAAAAAATACTATTTTATTTTACGAGCCAACAAAAATTTTAGAGAGCAATTCTTTATTTAAATTTTTGAAAAAATATGGAAAATCTCAAGAATTTAATTTACTAGAAGGAGAAAAATTAAGAAATTGGCTAAAAAAAGAATTTTTAAAATATCAAAAAGAAGTTAGTCCAGAAATTATAAACAAGCTAATTAATTTTATTGGTAATGATTTGTGGCGGTTGGATAATGAAATAAAAAAACTTATTAGCTATAAATTTAAAAAAGAAATAGAACTAAAAGACATAGACCTTTTGGTTCAACCTAAAATTGAAACTGATATTTTTAAAGCAATTGACGCCGTAGCTCAAAGAAATAAAAAAAGAGCCATAGCTTTAATCCATAAACACTTAGAAAAAGGGGATAATCCTTTATATATTCTTTCGATGATTAGTTTTCAATTCAGAAACCTTTTAATTATTAAGGCGTTGATGGAAAAGTATCAATCTTATTATGCCGTTTTAAAAACAAGTAATTTACATCCTTTTATAATTAAAAAAGGATGGGAGCAAGCAAAAAGTTTTACTTTGCTTGAACTAAAAAAAATCTACCAAAAAATTTTTCAGGCAGATTTAGATATTAAAACCGGAAAAAAAGAAACTATAGCAGTTTTAGACTTGCTTATTATTGAGATTTAAATAAGGCCTTAGTAATCCTAGATTTTTTTCGAGAAACGGTATTTTTTTTAGTTAAACCAGTTTTAACTGCCTTATCGAGAAGTTTATAGGCTTTGGGAAGAAGTTTTTTAGCTTCTTCTATTTTTTTCTCAGAAGTAAAAATCTCAATTTCTTTCAGAAGTTTTTTTATTGTTTTCTTTTTCTGAATATTTCTAGCCATTCTTTTCCTATTCTGTCTTAAGGCTTTTTTTGCTGATTTAATAATGGGAGACATGTTATTTATTTTTTAACATTTTTTATTCTTTTAAGCAAGTTGCTGATTTTCTTTTACTCAAAATTAAGCTAAAATTAAAATATGGGAAAGGAAATTATTAAAAAATTTATTCCTGTTTTTTTACTTAGTTGGTATCATTTTTTACTTGCTTTTTTGGGAGCTGTTTTTTATGGCTTTCCCTCAAAAAAAATAAAAGTAATTGGAATAACTGGTACTAATGGGAAAACTACAGTAATTAGTTTAACAGCTGAGATTTTAGAAGAAGCAGGTTATAAAATTGCTTCTTTATCTTCAATTAAATTTAAAATTAGAGAAAAAGAAAGAGAAAACTTTTTAAAAATGACCATGCCAGGTCGTTTTAAACTCCAAAAGTTTTTAAGACAAGCAGTAAATAGCGGATGTCAATATGTTATTTTGGAAGTAACTTCTGAGGGTATTTTACAACATCGACAGGCATTCATCGATTTTGACGTAGCCGTCTTTACTAACTTAACACCGGAACATATTGAAGCTCATAAAGGATTTGAAAATTATAAAAAAGCTAAAGGGAAACTGTTTCAAGCCACGAAGGGAATCCACATTATTAACATAGACGACGAAAATGCTGAGTATTTTTTACAGTTTCCAGCTGATAAAAAATATACCTATGGACTAAATAAAGGAGATATTAATACTAAAAATACTCGATTTAAACTTTATTTAATAGGCGGTTTTAATATTTATAATGCCTTAGCGTCAATTTGTATAGGATTATCTCAAGGAATTAGTTTGGAAACCTGCGAAACAGCTTTAGAAAAAGTTAAAGGAATTCCTGGTCGTATGGAAGAGGTTATTTCTAGTCCTTTCAAAGTATTTGTTGATTATGCTTTTACTCCGAATGCTTTGAAAAAAGTTTATCAAACTTTAAAACCTCAAAGTGGGAAAATGATTGCAGTTTTAGGCTCTTGCGGAGGAGGCAGAGATAAATGGAAAAGACCGGAGTTGGGTAAAATAGCGGCTGATTATTGTAGTGAAATTATTATTAGTAACGAAGATCCCTATGATGAAGACCCAATGGAAATTATTAACCAAGTAGCTGAGGGAACAAACAGGAAAGCCAAAAAAATATTAGACAGAAGAGAAGCAATTCATTATGCATTAAGTTTGGCTAAGAAAGACGATGTAGTAATAATTACTGGTAAAGGATGTGAACCTTGGATTTGTATAGCTGGTGGTAAAAAAATACCATGGGATGATAGGAAAATAGTGAAAGAAGAGTTTGTTTCTCTGGACAAAAAACAATAAATAGATTAAAATTAGGAAGAATTGTTCTTAAATGCAAAAGTATAATTTAGAACTTAAATTTTTTAGAAACCTTATTTTATCCTTATATGAGAAAAAAACAATTTCCTCAAAGTGTTCGCAAATTTATTCGTCGAGAAAAAGCTCGGATTCGCCGAGAAGTTTTAGATTTAAAAGAACAAGAGAAATTAATTCAAGACTTTTATAAACAGCTTTTAAAAAACCATTATGAAGATAAAAGAAATTTACAATCTAGCAATAAATAAAGGTATTGAGGCTGATTTTCGTGGAGAAGAAGGAGTTAAAAAATTTTTAACAAGAAAAAAAGAAAAATACGAAAAATTAACCGAAGAAGAAAAAAAAGAAGCAGATAAAGAAATTTTAACAAACCCTTATTTGGACTCAAGGATTTATCATATTGCCGAAGATAAAGAAATAAAAAAAGTTTTAGTCGGTATTGATATTGAATCGGCAGAACTCCTTATATCTAAAGAAATTGATGGAATAGATTTAGTTATTGCTCATCATCCTATTGGAAAAGGATTAGCACATTTAGCAGATGTAATGGATTTACAGTGTGATGTTTTAAATTTTTACGGAGTTCCCATAAATATTGCCGAAGGATTAATGAAAGAAAGAATTGGAGAAGTAGCTAGAGGAGTTAATCCTATTAATCATCAAAGAACGGTAGATGCTGCTAGGCTTCTTAAAATTAATTTAATGAATTCTCATACTCCTTGCGATAATTTAGCAGCTAAATTTTTAAAGGATTTAATTGAAAAAGAAAATCCGGAAAGAATTAGTGATTTAATAAACGTATTTAAAACAGTTCCGGAATATAAAAAAGCAATGGAAATTGGAGTTGGTCCTAAAATATTCGTTGGAACTGAAGAAAATCGTTGCGGAAAAATTGCTTTAACTGAGATTACTGGCGGGACAGAAGGTTCTCCGAAAATTTATGAAAAAATGGCTCAATCCGGGATTGGCACCGTGGTAGGTATGCATATGTCAGAAGAACATAAAAAAGAAGCCGAAGCTTCAAATCTTAATATTGTTATTGCTGGACATATGTCTTCCGATTCTTTAGGGGTAAATTTGTTTTTAGATGAACTTGAAAAAAAAGGAATAGAAATTATTCCTTGTTCAGGGTTAATCAGAGTTTCTCGAAATGTTTAACCATATAAGTATTTTCTAATTTATAACCTAATTTGCCAAAATAATTTCTAACACCAACTCCCGAGATTACCTTGATTTTATTTAAGCCAAATTCCTTTTTGGCTATTTTTTCTGCTTCTTTAAGTAACCTTTTACCTAATCCTTTGTGCTGAGGGGCCGATTTTTTTTCAGAAATTGGTATTGCTCTACCATAGGTATGAATTTCTCTTATAATAGCTTTATTTTCTGAAGAAATACGTAGACGAAGTAAACTATAAAGCTTTTCCTGATTTTTACTTTCAAAACTTAAAAATATTTCTTTTCCGTCAGAAGCTTTATAATTTTGACGAAATAATTTTATTTTTTCTTTTGAATTGTAATTTTCTTTAACTTCTCGACATCTTATGCAATGGCATTCCCAATCTTCATTTTCAGAATCTTTAGCAATAATTTGGCGCAAATTAGAAATTTTAGCCGGACCGGCAACGATTTCTTGAGAAGGAATATCCCTAGTTATTCTTTGAATTCTGACATAATAAGGTATTTTCTTTTTAATTGATTTAACAAGATTTATTAGTTGAGAAGTAGTATAGGGCTTGTATTTTCCTTTTTTCCACCATCTATAAAGAGGAGCTTGTTTTAATAAGGCACAAGGGTAAATTTTTAGCAAGTCGGGTTGAAAATCAGAATTGGAAAAAAGTTCTTCAAACATTTTTTCATCTCTTTTTAAATTAGAACCGGGTAAATTTAGCATCATTTGATAGCAGACTTTAAAACCAGCATCTTTGAGAAGTTTTGTTGCTTTAATTGTAGTTTTTATGTTATGGCCTCTTTTATTTAACTCTAAAACATCGTCATAAATATTTTGAACTCCTATTTCTACCCGAGTAACTCCTAATTTTCTCAGATGTTTAATCTCTTTTTTAGTAATAAAATCCGGTCTGGTTTCTATTGACAGTCCAACTACTCGACATTTCGCTTTTTCGTTTAATTTTTGCTCTTTTTCTAAAGATTTAATTTTTCTTGTATATTTTGCGTTGCATGCTGTAAAACAGTGTGTAATAAACCAAGTTTGATATTTTTTGGGATAATAACTCCAGGTTCCGCCAATAATTCTTATATCTATCTTATCAATAGGATGACCCTCCATTTTTAGCATTTCAATTCTTTTTTTAACTTGCTGATAAGGATTGTAATCCAATCTTTTAGCTCTTTCTACAGCTGGTTCTCCGGGAAGATAACTCTTGGGGATTCCTTTTTGAAAAGGACAATAAATACATTTACCAGGACAAGGATAGGGTGAAGTTAAAACAGAAACATTAACGATTCCTGAAAGAGAGCGAATTGGTCTGGTTTGAAGTAGTTTTTCTAATATTTTTGACAATTTTAATCTTTTCTTTCCGACCATCTTATGATAAACTTTTAAGAGGATAATATTTGAAGAGCAGGAAGTTTTATATTTTTTAGCTATTTTTCTTTTAATCATAGCTAAATCAGCTGGAGTTTTTGCTCTATTTTTAATTAATTCTTGGATTGTTAATTCTTCAATATTCATTGATGGATAAAAAATACGCTCAATATCTTTTTAAAAAGACTACAGCAGATTATAACTTAACTGCCGAGGACTTTTCAAGAACGAGGGAATATGTACCTGAAGATAGAAAAGAGCTACTTTTAAAATATATTGGTCCAGGAGATAGAATTTTAGATTTGGGTTGTGGAAATGGAAGATTTTTTGAAGTTTTTAAAAATATGCAGGTTGAATATTTCGGAGTTGATATTTCTAAAAAAATGATTAAGATAGCGAAAGAAAAATATCCAAATAGAGACTTCCAAGTAGCCGATGCTTTAAGTCTACCATTTTCTTCGAATTATTTTGATAAAATTTTTAGCTTTGCGGTTTTTCATCATATTCCTTCTAAAGAATTCCGTCTCAAATTTTTAAAGGAAGCAAAAAGAGTTTTGAAACCTAAGGGTATTTTTATTTTGACTGTTTGGAACTTAAATCCAATAACAATGATTTTAATTGGTCAACAAAAGAGAGTAAAGGGATTTCTAAAAGATCAAATTTTAAAAATTTTTGGCATGTCAAAACTGGATTTTGGGGATTTTTTTGTTTCATGGAGCAATATTATACAAAGATATATTCACTATTTCACTATAAAAGGTTTTAAAAAAATAGTTCAGTCGGTAGATTTTAAAATTAAAAAAAAGGGAATTTTAAAGAGTTCAAAAACAAAAGAATCTAATATTTATTTAGTCGCGGAAAAATAATGCCCTTATAACTTAATGGATAGAGTACAGGCCTCCGGAGCTTGGAATGTAGGTTCGATTCCTACTAAGGGCACAAATCTTGACACTAATTTTTAGTTCAGATAGACTTATGTTTGAGGGGGTACAAGATTTTTCTTGTAGGACAAACGGTTTTTTATGAAGGAGGCTAAAGGACGTCCCTATTAAATGTCCATATAGGTTTTGACTCAAGCCAATAACAGAAAGAACTGTTCCCCCTCACTAAAAAAAGGAAACAATTATTTCCTTTTTTAGTTTCTTAAAGTTGCATTTATGTTATAATATATTTATGGCATATAAAATACGTTATAAAATTGCTGTTTCCGGAGCAGCTCAAATTGGCCATTGTTGCCAGGGAATTGAAAAATTATCTGAAGAAATTGGTAAAGAAATTGCTAAACAAAAATGTATCTTAGTTACCGGAGCTACTACAGGTGTTCCTTATTTTTCTGCTCAAGGATGTAAAAAAGTCGGCGGTTTTTCTATTGGATTTTCTCCAGCTGGTTCAGAAATTGCCCATTTAAAAAGTTATAAGTTGCCGGTTGATGCTTTTGATATAATTATTTATACTGGTTTTGATTATTCGGGAAGAAATTTGTTAATGACCAATGCTGCCGACGGAGTAATTATTATTTGTGGCAGAATGGGAACATTAAACGAATTTACCATTGCTTTTGAAGACCAGAAACCAATTGGTGTTTTAGAAGGATCTGGAGGAACAGCTGATAAAATAAGGGCAATTGCTACTGGTCCTCACCGAGGAGTAAAAAAGATTATTTATGAGAAAGATCCTAAAAAAATAGTTAAAAAATTAATTGCTCTTATTAAGAAAGAAAAAAAAGAAAATCGTAAAAGGTCGAAATAAAAATAAAAAGCATTAAAAAAATGGTAGACAAAAAGCCTAAAAATTCTGAAGAAGGAAAATTAATAGGTAAAATTTCTCATTATTTTAACAATATTGGAGTAGCCGTCATTGACCTTTCGGCTCCCTTAAAAGTAGGTGATAATATCAGAATTATTGGTGGAGAAACTGATTTTGAACAGGTTATTGAATCAATGGAGGTTGATCATCAAAAAATAAAGACAGCCAAAAAAGGTGATTCGATTGGAACAAAAGTTGATCAAAGAGTTCGGGAAGGCTATAACGTATATAAGCTTTAGAAGTCGAGCTTATTACAAAAGCGAAAGTGTTCAATACTTCGCATTAAAATATTTTAATGAGGATTAAGAAACTTCTTTTAGTAAGTTCTATTTTATTAGGAACAATAATTGGGGCAGGAATTTTTGGCATTCCTTATGCAATTAAAGGAAGCGGGCTTATCCCCGGTTTTTTTTACTTTTTAATATTGGGCGGAGCAATTTTATTAATCCATTTGCTTTTTGGAGAAGTAATTTTAAGGACAAGAGAAAAACATAGATTACCCGGTTATGCCAAAAAATATTTAGGGAACAAAGGCAGAATCTTAATTACTATTTCAACTATTGTAGGATTAGCTGGTACTCTTTTGGCTTATATAATTATTGGTGGAGATTTTTTGAAGCTTATCTTTTCTTCATTCCTTAATTTACCTTCTTTTTATTTTAGCCTGATTTTTTGGTTTATTTTGGCTTTTTTTATTTTTCGAGGAATAAAATTAATTGCTCGAGCAGAGCTTTTAATGAATATTGCCCTATTTTCCGTAATATTTTTATTAATCTTCTTAGTTTTGCCGAAATTTAATCTTCAAAATTTCAGCATAATAAATTTAAAAGGCATTTTTTTACCTTATGGAATAATTTTGTTTTCTTTAATTGGTTATCCGGCCATACCAATAATTGCTGAAATTCTTAAAAAACCAGAAGAGAAGAAAGGTCTTAAAAAAATAATAATTTTGGTTATTTCAATTGTTATTGTTCTATATTTTCTTTTTACGATATCTATTATTGGTGTTTCGGGTAATAATACTACCCCTGAAGCTTTTCAGGGACTTATACCTTATTTGAATCAAAATATTGTTATTTTAGGTGCTTTGTTTGGGGTGTTAGCTATATCTACTTCTTTTTTAGTTTTAGGCAATTATTTTAAAAATACTTTATTTTATGACTATAAAATTCCAAGACAGTTTTCTGCTCTTATTGCCTGTGGATTACCTTTAATTTTATTTTTAATTGGGTTCAGAAATTTTATTGAAACCATTGGATTAGTTGGTACATTTATTGGAGCAATTGAAGGAATAGCCATTGTTTTAATTTTTAAAAAGGCAAAGTCTTTAGGAAATAGAAAACCAGAATATTGTTTAAAAACTCCGGCTATTTTATTATACTTTTTAATAGCTATTTTTGTTTTAGGAGCAATTTTTCAAATTTTTAACTTTTAAACATATGACATTTATTGCTGATTTTCATCTTCATAGTAAATATTCCAGAGCAACTTCTCCTCAAATGGATTTAGAAAATTTAGATAAATGGGCAAAAATTAAGGGAATTAAAATTTTAGGAACAGGGGATTTCACCTATCCAGAATGGTTAAAAGGACTAAAAGAAAAATTAAAACCGGCCGAAGAGGGACTTTTTAAATTAAAAAACTCTAACTCAGAAACAAGATTTATTTTAACTGTTGAAATATCTAATATTTATTCTAAAGCTGGAAGAGTTAGAAAAATTCACAATTTAATTTTTGCTCCTTCTTTTAAAATAGTAGAGAAAATTAATGCTCATTTAAGTCGTATTGGTAGTTTGAAATCCGACGGAAGACCGATTTTAGGATTAGATTCGAAAGAATTAGTAAAGATTGTTTTAAATATCTCAAAAGATTGTTTAATTATTCCTGCACATTGTTTTACTCCCTGGTTTGGTATATTTGGTTCGAAATCCGGCTTTGATTCCATAGAAGAATGTTTTGAGGATTATTCAAAATATATTTTTGCTTTAGAAACAGGTCTATCAGCTAACCCTGCAATGATTTGGCGAATTCCCGATGGTCGAAAAGTAACTTTGATTTCAAACAGCGATGCTCATAGCCCTGCCCATATTGGCCGTGAAGCAAATGTTTTTAATACTGAAGTAAGTTATCAAGCGATAATTGAAGCTATTAAAGAAAAAAATCCTAAAAAGTTTTTATATACTGTTGAATTTTATCCCGAAGAAGGGAAATATTATTATGATGGCCATAGAAATTGCAAAATTAGTTTATCACCAAAAGAATCTAAAAAATACAATAATATTTGTCCAAGTTGCGGGAAACCTTTAACAATTGGAGTTCTAAATAGGGTGGATTTTTTAGCTGATAAAAAAGAAGGATTTAAATCAGAAAATCTTATTCCCTTCAAAAGTTTGGTTCCTTTAGTTGAAATTATTGCTGATGTTTTAGGAGTAGGATCAATGACAAAGCGAGTTGATAAAGAATACAAAAATCTAATTGAAAAATTTGGAAATGAATTTAAAGTTCTACTTGATATCTCATCTCAAGACTTAAAAGTAGCTACTTCACCAGAAATTACTGAAGGTATAATTAGGGTCAGAGAAGGAAAAGTTTATGTTGAGCCGGGTTACGACGGAGTTTATGGTAAAGTTAGGATTTTTTATAAGAAAGAGCAAAAAAATTTATCTCGCCAATCAACTATTTTTTAATTATTATGATAAAATAAACTATTATGATAGAAGAATATAAATTTGGGTTAATTATTATTTTAGGGAAAACTTATGAATATGATGTTGAAGTCCGTTGGGATGGGAAAGTTTTAGAGTGGTGGAGAAAAGAATCTCATATTATTGATATCGAAAGCCTTAAAAGAGCAATTGAACAAAACCCAGAGTTAATTGTTGTCGGAACGGGCGAGCCAGGATTAGCTAAAATAACTGATAATGCGAAGAAAGAGATTCTTTCTAAAGGAATTGGGCTGATTGTTGATGAAACAACTGAGGCAATTAAGGTTTTTAATGCTGAAGTGAAGAATAAAAAAGTAATTGGTTTATTTCATTTAACATGTTAATTCTCTGGATTTTAGCTTTTATTTTAAGTTTAGCCGTCTTGGTAAAATCGGCTGATTGGTTTGTAGAAAGCTCAGAAAAAATTGGATTAGCCCTAAAAATTTCTCCCTTTATAATCGGAGTAACTATTGTTGCTATTGGTACTTCTTTTCCTGAATTAGCTACATCAATAATTGCCACTCTTAAAGGAACAACCGAAATAGTTGCTGCTAATGTCGTAGGGTCTAATTTAGGAAATATTCTTTTAATAGTTGGGATTTCTGCAATATTGGCTAAAACTCTAATTGTTAAAAGAAACTTGATTGATTTAGATGCTCCTCTCTTGGGTATTACTACCTTTCTCTTTATTTTTGTAGTCTGGGATAAAAAAATAGTTTTAGGGGAAGGAATTTTATTGATTTTAGGTTTTTTAATTTATATTTTGTATACAATTTTTCAAAAAAGAAAGCCCGAAAAAGAAATTTCAGAAGCAATTGAAATCTTACCTTCAAGAGTGGAAAGACGAAAAGTTTCTCCAGGGATTAATTCTAAAACTTTTTTATTTTTAGTTTTAGGAATAGTAGGATTAACCGTTGGAGCTAATTATACAATTGAAGCAATGATAAAGATTTCTGAGCTATTAAAGATTTCCAGTTCTTTAATAGCTATTACTGTTTTGGCTATAGGTACTTCTTTACCAGAACTAGTAGTTTCAATTAGAGCTTCTTTGAAGAAAAAATATGAAATTGCTTTAGGAAATATTTTCGGTTCAAATGTTTTTAATATTTTATTGGTAGTAGGAATTCCGGCTCTGATTCGTCCTTTAACAGTTGATGAACTTACTTTCTCAATTGGTCTTCCATTTTTAATTGTTGCTACTTTACTTTTTATAATTTCCGGGATTTCCCGAAAAATTCATATCTGGGAAGGGGCAATGTATCTTTTACTTTACATCTTATTTATTGCTAAACTTTGCGGATTATTTTAAATACTTTAAATAATTTTTTAACACTTTTTTAAACTCTTTAAGAATACTTTTTTCTTCAACTTTTTTGACAATTTTGCCTTTTTTTATAATTAAAGCTCCTTTCTTCACTCCAACTATTGCTAAATCTGCTTCTCGAGCTTCTCCTAAACCGTTAACAATACATCCCATTATGGCGAAAGTTAATGGTTTTTTTATTTCTTTGGTTAATTCTTCAATTTTTTTAGTGAATTTAACCACATCAATTTCAGATCTAGCACAAGTTGGACAACTAATAATTTTTACTCCTCTTTCCCTTAAATTTAAACTCTTTAAAATTTCCCAGCCGGCTTTTACTTCTTTTACCGAATCATCAGTTAAAGAAACCCTAATAGTATCACCGATCCCTTTTAATAATAAATAGCCAAGGCCAACGGCAGATTTAATTGTTCCGGAAAATTCTGTTCCTGCTTCAGTAATACCCAAATGTAAAGGATAATTAACTTTTGTTGATAATTTTTCGTAAGCTCTTACTGTTCTTAAAACATCAGAGGCTTTTAATGAAATAATCAGATTTTTAAATTTGAGATTTTCCATTAGTTGGATATTTCTCAAAGCAGATTTTACCATCATTTCAGCAGTTACTCTTTTGTGCTGCCCTAAAATATCTTTTTCTAAAGATCCGCTATTAATACCAATTCTAATTGGAATATTCTTTTTTTTAGCTGCTTCAATTATTTTCACCAGATCTTTTTTAGGGAAATTGCCTGGATTGATTCTGATTTTATCTACTCCTTGCTTAATTGCTTCAATAGCTAAATCTGATGAAAAGTGAATGTCAGCTACTAAAGGAAGCTTTATTTGTTTTTTGATTTTACCAAGAGCTTTGGCAGCTTTTAAATCGGGTACACCTACTCTAATTATTTCACAACCAGCTTTTTCCAATTCTTTTATTTGTCGAATTGTAGCTCTAATGTTAGAAGTTTCTGTATTGGTCATTGATTGAACTAAAATAGGATAATTACCTCCGATTTTTAATTTGCCAATTTTTATTATTTTTGTTTTTTTTCTTTTAATCATTTTTTAAGTAAATATTTTTTAATTTTTTTAATTTCATAATCTGGAGTAGAAGTTCCAGAAACCACTCCTAATATAGAAAGGTTCTTAAAACTTATTTTTTTTAATTCTTTTAAAGAATTTATCCACCAAATTGGCTTTTTAGAATTTTTTACAATTTCTACCAGACGTTTGGTATTAGCAGAGGAATGAGAACCAATTATTAAAACCCCATTAACTTTCTTTAGAATTTCTGACAATTCTTTTTGACGAATTAAGACTTCTGAACAGATAGTATTTACCCATTTAAATTTTTTAGTTTTGTTTTTTAAGATTTTTAGAATCTGATTAACTCTATCTAAATTTTGAGTAGTTTGAGCCAATACTCCAATTTTTTTAAACTTTGGTAATCTTTTTGCCTCTTTTTCATTTTCAATAATTATGGCTTGATTTTTAATATATTCTTTTATCCCTTTAGTTTCAGAATGCTTTTTATCTCCAATAATTATTACTTTATATTCTTGTTTAAAAAGAGTATAAGCAACATTTTGAGCTCGTTTTACTAATGGACAAGTAGTATCTCTTATTAATATTTTCTTTTTTTTAAGCTTTTTGAAGTTTAGAATTTCTCCGTGGGCTCTGAGAATTAATGTTCCAGACTTAATTTTTTTGAAATTTGAAACAAATTTTCCTCCTTTATTTTTTAATTTTTCAATTACTTTTTCATTATGGACTAAAGGACCTAAAAACTGAATAGGCTTTAGGTCTTCTTTTAGCGATTTTTCAGCAATAACTATTGCTCTTTTTACTCCTGAACAAAAACCAATATTTTTAGCAAAAATGATTTTCATTATATTTTTATAATAGATCTTTGATAATTTCTAAATCTTCTTTGATGGTTACTTTGAGATTTTGGTAAGAGCATGGAACCATTTTGATCTTTTTCCCTAATCTTTCTATCAGGGAGATATCGTCCGTTCCCTGAAAGTTTTTAGAGAAAGCTTTTTTAAACCCTTTTTTAGCTAAACTATATTCTATCACTTGAGGAGTTTGAGCTAAATAAATATTAGATCTGTCGATGGTAGCTGAAACTAATCTATTTTTATTTACTCTCTTTAAAGTATCTTTACAGGGCTGACCAACTAAAGCTGCTCCATAAATTTTGGCTGCTCTAATTACTTTACTAATTTCAAGAGCGGAAACTAAGGGATTACAACCATTATGGAATAAAACTAAGTCCTTTGGTTTCGCTCCTAATTCTTCAAGATATTTCAGTCCATTAAAAGCCGAATCTTGGCGAGTTCTACCTTCTTTAACTACTTTTGCTATTTTGTGAATTTTGTATTTTTTAATTAAATTAAAAACTTTATTAAAATTAGATTTTCTGGAAACTAAAACTATTTTGTGAATCTGTGGATGATTTTCAAAAATTTTTAAAGTATACCAAATCAAAGGCTTCCCTTTAATTTTAAAAAAGATTTTCTCAATTCTTTTCATTCTTTTACTTTTTCCACCAGCTAAGATAATGGCAAAATTTATCATTTTATTTGGGTTTTAACACAATTTTCAATTTTTTAAAGTTTATAATCTTATTTTAAGATAAGTATTTCTTAAAATCAAAAACTATACTAAAATTATTTTTTAGTACTAAAGAATTGTCAATAATTTCAAAGACTTGACAAGGATCTTTGGAAGCCTATAATTAAAAAAGAAAGAGAAATGATAAAGAAATTTATTCAAAAAATTAATACTCCTAAAAATTTTACCGATTGTAAATGGATTCACACCATTTCAATTTTAGCTTACGGAAAATTTAAAGAGTGAGGGGATTAAGATTAATAAATAAATTTCATTTTAATAACTAATCCCCTCACCAAAGGGGATTTTTGAAAAAATATGATAGGAGAAAAGAAATTTTATTTAACTCAACAAGGAGTAGAAAAGATAAAAAAAGAATACCAAGATTTCAAAAAACTTAAACTTGCTAAAGTTGCAGGAGAGGTTCCTAAGATTTGGCAATCAGAAGATATAAACCCAGAATATCTTTCTTTCCAGGAGGATTTGAGTTTTTTGGAAGCAAGAATGAGTGAATTAGAAAACGTTTTGAAAAATCTTGAGATAATTAAAATTCCACCTAAAGGAAGACAAAATACTATTAATTTGGGTGCTCAAATAATAGTTAAAGTAAATGGCCAAACTGATGAATTTGAAATCGTCGGTTCTTTAGAGGCCAATCCTTCTCTTGGAAAAATTAGTAATGAATCACCAGTAGGTAGTGCTCTTTTAGGGCATCAGGTTGGAGATGAAGTTTTTGTTTCTTCTCCTATCAAGACTACTTATAAAATTAAAAAAATAAGATATTTAGTCTCCTGATTTAAATTGAAAAACAATAAAAATCATGATATCCTAAAACCAGGAGAAATTCTGGTTTTATTTATTATGAAAAATATTCTTAATTTTTTACTTGAAGTCGGAAAATTAAAGAGGAAAAAAAGAAGAGGCTGGATACTTCATCAAATTAAAAATCCAGAAACAACAGCAGAACATATTTTTCATTTGACTATTTTAGTTTGGACTTTAGGAAAAGAGAAAAAGTTAAATTTAGAAAGAGCAATAAAAATGGCTTTAGTTCATGATTTGTGTGAAGTTTATGCTCCAGATTTAACTCCTTATGATCCTTTATTACCCAAAGATAAAAAGAAAATAATGGTTGCTTTAAAACAGTGGCCTAAATTCACCCTTGCTCTAAAAAGAAAAAAAGAAAAAGAAAAATCAGAAATGGAACTTCGGTCTTTAGATAAGCTTATTTTAAAGTTGCCAAAAGAATTAAAGATCGAAATGAAAAACCTCTGGATTGATTTTGAAAAAGGATTAACAAAAGAAGGTAGATTTGTTAAGCAAGCTGATAAGATAATAAATTTTTTACAGGGTATAGAATATTGGAAGAAATATGGAAAAATTCAACACAAACTTTGGATGAGGTGGATAAAAGAAATTATAGACGACCCTGTTTTAATTAAATTTATTAAAACAATAGAAAAAAAGTTTTATTAAAACGATGAGAAAAATTAAGTATTTAATTTTTACTTTAATTATTTCAGGAAGTTTGTTCTTTATTTTTGGACCGGAAATTTTACCAGAGAATTTGCAATTTCAACAAGCTCTTGATTCTACATTAATTGATAGAGATGTTATTATTATTTTTAATTCTGGCGGTTGGGGGAATACTCCTTTAGAAGAAGCAGAAGACTTTGCCCCGGCCATAAAAGGTATTGAAAAAACCTTAGATAGTTGGGGTTATCGTTCAGTTGTTATTCCTTATAAAAGAACTAAAGATGGTTTATTGGGAAAGTTTTGGGGAATTAAAGATTCTTTTAGTTCTTTTAGGTTTTCTTCGGAAAATTTAGCTGAAAAAGTAGAATTTCTAATTGAAAATCTTCCTGATAAAAAAATTATTATAGCAGGTCTTTCTAATGGAGCAAGTTTAGTTGACGAAAGTATGGAGAAAATTTCTACCAATACTCAAAATTCAGTTTATGCTATAGTAGCTGGTATTCCTTTTTGGTCAGAGCCATATGAATCAGAAAATATTCTTCATTTAAGTAATAATAAAAAAGATACTTTATCAACAGGAGAAGTAAAAAGCTTAGTTTTTTCTTTAATTAAAGCACCTTTTGTGTGGATTGAAGCGAGAATTAATGGTCAAAACCTTCCTTTTTCTAAAGCAATTCAAGTTCCAGGGCATAATTATTTCTGGTCTTCTCCAGAGGTAGGTCCTGAAATTGTAACTTTTCTTGAAGATAAGTTTCATTAATTTTATGCTTCGGGGCAAATTATACATTGGAACTTCTGGTTTTTCTTATTCTCATTGGGAGAATGATGTTTTTTATCCGAAAAAGCTACAAAGATCAAAACAATTGGAATACTACAGTCGATATTTTAATACTGTAGAGATGAATTATCCTTTTTATAGACTGCCTTCTATTAAAAGTTTTACTCATTGGAAAAAAACTGTACCGAAAGGATTTATTTTTGCAATAAAAGTTTCAAGATATATTACTCATATTAAGCATTTCCGCCAGATTAAAACTGCCTGGAAAACTTTTTTGAAAAGGGCTTTATATTTAGAAGACAAATTAGGTCCTTTTTTATTTCAGTTGCCTTCTAACCGAAAAAAGGATTTAAAAATGTTAAGAGAATTTACTGAAATGATAAAAGAAACTGATTTAAAATATCGTTTTGTTTTTGAATTTCGTCATATTTCTTGGTTTACAGAAGATGTTTATAAAAATTTTAAAAAACAAAAAAATATTTCCCTTTGTTTAGCAGATTCTCCTCAATGGCCCTTTAGAGAAATAATTACTGGTAATTTTGTTTATATTAGAATGCACGGAGGTAAAGCTCTTTATACTTCCAATTACTCGGAAAAAGAACTGAAAAACTTGTCGGAAAGAATTAAGAAATATTTAAAGCAAGGATTAACAACTTTTGTTTATTTTAACAATGACGCTATGGGTTTTGCCGTAAAAAATGCTAAAATATTAAATAGACTTTTACGATGAAAAAAATTTTGCTTTTTATAGTTTCTCTTTTAATTGGAATAGGTCTTTTAATTTGGATTGGCAAGGTTGTTGGTTGGCAAGAAATTAAAGACTCTTTTCTAGTTTTTACTGGCTGGTTCGGTGTAATAATTTTTCTTTTAACCTTATTGATAATATTAATCAGCAATTGGAGGTGGCAGGAAATCTTAAAAGAAGAAGGATCTCAAGTTTCTCTTAAAGGTCTTTTCCCGTCTTATTTAGGCGGTTTTTCAGTAATGTTTTTAGCTCCAATTTTGCTTTGGGGTGGAGAAATTTTTAGAAGCTATCTTTTAAAAAGAAATAATTCAATTTCCTGGTCTAAGGGAGTAGCTTCAGTAATAATTGATAGGGTTTTAGAATGGACTACCAACCTGGTGATTATTTTTTTTGGGACTTTATTTTTTCTTTTTACTATTGGATCTCCTCCAATGAAATTAGTAATAATCTTTGGTGGAGTTTTCCTACTTTTTGCCGGAGGAATTAGTTATTTTTATTTGAAGGTTTTTAAAAAAGAGAGTTTAGCTCAAATTTTTTTTAAAATTTTTAATTTAAAAAAAATGAATCCGGAAAACAGTGTTTTAGAAATCGAAAAGGAAATTTTTAATTTTTTTCAACTTAGAAAAAAATCATTATGGAAAAGTTTTGGCATATCTTTTTTAAGGGCAGGAATAATGTATTTTAGAGTTTTACTTTTAATTATTTTTTTAGGAGAAAAAATAAGCGCTTTGCCTGCTTTATCGATTCTTGGTTTTACTTATTTAGCGGCAATGATTCCCATTCCTGCTGCCCTAGGAAGCCATGAAGTAATCCAAACCTTTGCTTTTAATTCTTTAGGATTAGGAGCCTCTACAGCCACAGCCTTTACTATGATTATTCGTGGAGCCGAGTTAATTTTGGCTTTAGCCGGAGTAGTAATTTTGCTTAAATTTGGAATAAACCTACTAAAAAATACTTTATTTAATCACTCAAGTCATAACGAAGGATAAAAAAGTAATATATGTTTAAATCAATTAATAAAGTTATAAAAATTTTAATTTTTTCCGATGTTGCTTTAGAAACTGGATTTGGATTTATGGCTCCTATTTTTGCTATTTTTATTGCTCAAAAAATTCAGGGTGGAGGAGTAGAAGTAGCTGGTTTTGCTATGGCAATTTATTGGGGAGTTAAATCGATTTTGCAAATTCCATTTGGAAAATATTTGGATGAAGTTAAAGGAGAAAAAGATGATTTGTGGTTTGTCGCGATTGGTAATATCTTAGCAGCTAGTGCTATTTTTGGATATATTTTTAGTTTTCTACCATGGCACATTTATTTGTGCCAGGGAATTTATTCTTTAGGGATGGCAATAAATATTCCTGGTTATTGTGCAATCTTTACCAGACATATTGATAAAAGAAAAGAAGCATTTGAATGGTCAACCAGAAGTACTTTTATTGGAATTGGGGCCGGGATTTCTGGCGCTTTGGGAGGAATAATTGCTAATAGACTTGGTTTTGATGTTCTTTTTATTGGAGCAGGAATCTTTGTTTTAGTTAGTGCCTTTTTACCATTTTTAATTTATAAAAATGTTTTTCCAAGAAATCATTTTCTTCCTCTGGTTCCTGAAGACAAAGGACTTCAAGGATCATCTTTGCCAAAAGGATAAAAAGCAATGAAAAATCAGGAAATAGCTCAAATCTTTTATAAAATTGCTGATTTTTTGAAAATGGAGGAAATTCAATTTAAACCTTCAGCTTATCGAAAAGCAGCTGTTGCTTTGGAATCTTTAGAAAAAGATATTCAAGAAATTTACAAAGAAGGAGGGAATAAATCCTTGGAAAAAATTCCAGGAGTGGGCAAAAGTATAGCAAAAAAGATTGAAGAGTATTTAAAAACTGGGACAATTAAATATTATAAAATTCTTAAAAAGAAAATACCGGTAAAAATAGAAGAACTAATTATGGTTGAGGGATTAGGACCTAAAAAAGTAAAAATTTTATATCAGAAATTAGGTATTAAAAATTTAAAAGAATTGGAAAAAGCAGCTAAGGTCCATAAAATTGCTTCATTATTTGGTTTTGATGAAAAAACCGAGAAGAACATTTTAGAAGGAATTACTTTTTTAAAAAGAAGCAAAGGAAGATTTCTTTTAGGAAATATTTTACCTATGGTTGAAGAAATTGAAGAAGAGTTAAAGGCTTCAAAAAAAATTAATCAGATTTCAGTAGCTGGCTCGGTAAGAAGAAGAAAAGAAACTATTGGCGACATAGATTTTTTAGTGACAACAAAAAATCCAAAAGAATTAATGGATTTTTTTATTCGATTACCTGGAGTAATAAAAACTTGGGGAAAAGGTACCACTAAATCTTCGGTTAGATTAAAACAAGGATTAGATGTTGATTTAAGAATTGTTTCGAAAAAAAGTTATGGTTCGGCTCTTCAATATTTTACCGGGTCTAAAGAGCATAATATTGCTACCAGAAAAATTGCTATTGCTAAAAATTTAAAACTTAATGAATATGGTGTTTTTCGAGGAAAAAGGCAAATTGCTGGAAAAACCGAAAAAGAGGTTTATAGAGCTTTAGGTATGAGTTGGATACCTCCGGAATTAAGAGAAAATCAAGGAGAAATTGAAGCTGCTCTTCAACAGGTTCAGGGTAAGCCAAATGGACTGCCAAAACTGATAGAAATAGAAGATATTAAAGGTGATCTTCACGGCCATACTATTTGGAGTGATGGCGAACAAACCATTGAACAGATGGCTTTAGCAGCTAAAAATATGGGTTATGAATATTTAGGAATAAGCGATCATTCCAAATTGCCGATAGCTAATGGTCTGGACGAAAAAAGACTATTAAAACAAATGAAAGAGATAGACAAGATAAATAAAAAAATAAATGGGATTAAAATTTTAAAGAGTGCTGAAGTAAATATTTTGGAAAATGGGTCTTTGGATATAAAAAATGAAGTATTAGCAATGCTTGATTATGTTATAATTGGAATTCACTCCGGTTTTAAAATGAAAAAAGACAGAATGACCGAAAGAATAATTAAAGCAATGAAAAATCCTTATGTTGATATTGTTGCGCATCTTACTGCTCGAAAAATAAAAGAGAGAGAGGAATGTAATATTGATTTTGATAAAATCTTGCAGGTAGCTAAAGAGAATAATGTTATTTTAGAAATTAATTCTCAGCCAATAAGATTGGATTTAAATGACCAGAATATTCGCAGGGCTAAAAATGTTGGAGTAAAAATGGTAATTAATACCGACTTTCATCACAAAGATCAATTAAAATATATGAAATTTGGAATTTATCAAGCTCGTCGAGGCTGGGCTGAAAAACAAGATGTAATCAATACTCAACCTTTGGATAAATTACTTAAATTTTTTAAATAATATTATTATATCTATGGAAAAATCGGCTGGAGCAATAATTTTTAGGAAGGAAAAAGATAAAATTTTTTATCTTTTTTTATGTTGTCAATCTGGTCATTTAGATTTTTCTAAAGGAAATATTGAAAAAGGTGAAAAATTAAATGAGACAATAAGGCGGGAAGTAAAAGAAGAAACTGGAATCGAAGACATTAAATTTATCCCTGGTTTTAAAGAATGGATTAAATATTTTTATAAATTAAAAAATAAAAACATTTTTAAAATAGTTATTTTCTTTTTAGCTGAGACGAAAATTAAAGAAGTAAAAATTTCTTCTGAACACATAGGTTTCAAATGGTTATCTTATAAAAAAGCAATGTCCCAGCTAGTGTTCGAAAATTCCAAAGAAGTTTTTAAAAAAGCCAATCAATTTTTAAAAAAATATGCTTCCAGAAGTTAATAAAACTCATTCGCAAAAAATAGAAAAATATAAAGGAATTATTTCTAATAAACTTTTTGAAGAAATTAAAAGTTTATCAAAAAAACTTAAAGGTTTAAAGGTAATCCATATTAATGCTACTCCTCGAGGAGGAGGCGTAGCTGAAATATTAAAAATTTTAGTACCCTTAATGCAAGGGGTTGGTTTAAAAGCTAATTGGTATATTAATCCTCCCGGACAGAAATTTTTTGCTCTTACAAAACAAATTCATAATGCTTTACAAGGAGAGAAATTTCAACTTTCTTTTAATTCTCGCAGATTATATATGCATCATATGGAAAATACGGCAAAGCTTATGCAAGACATGAAAGCAGATATTTGGGTAATTCATGACCCTCAGCCATTAGGAGTTATTTCTTATATGTCTAATTTTCATTCGAGTATTTGGAGGGTTCATATTGATACTTCTCATCCAAATAAAGAAACTTGGGAATTTATTCGTCCTTTTATGGAAATGTATGATAAGATAATTTTTACTTCAAAGGATTTTGTTGGTCCTTTTCTGCCTGCTGAAAAAGTTAATATTTTCCCTCCGGCTATTGATCCTTTAAATATTAAAAACAGTATTTTAGGATTAGATAAGTCTAAAAATATTTTAGAAAGTTTGGGTGTAGATTCTAGTAAACCTTTAATTTCCCAAATTGCTCGTTTTGATTCTTGGAAAGATCCTTTAGGCGTAGTAAAGGCTTATAGAATTGCTAAAAAGAAAATTCCAAATTTACAATTAGCTTTACTAGGTTTATTTTTAGCCAGAGACGATCCGGAAGCAATAAAGATTTTCAAAGAAGTAAAAAAAGAAACTAAAAATGATTCCGATGTTTTTCTTTTTTCTGATCCAGCTCAAATAGGGAGCCTTAAGGTAGATATTTTCGTAAATGCTTTTCAGACAGCCTCAACAATTGTTTTACAGAAGTCTATTAGAGAAGGTTTTGGACTAACAGTGGCTGAAGCAATGTGGAAAGAAAAAGCGGTAATTGGTGGTAATGTTGGTGGAATAAAATTACAGATAAAAGATGGTAAAAATGGATTTTTAGTTTCAAGTCCCGAAGAAACTGCAAAAAGAATCGTTCAGTTAATTAAAGAACCATCTTTGGCAAGAAAACTAGGAAAGGAAGCTAAAAAGAGCGTTAGGGAAAAATTTTTAATGCCGAGGCTTTTAAAAGATTATTTAAAACTTTTTCAAGAATTAATTTAAAATGTTAAAAGGTCTTTTACTTTTTTCTGGAGGGTTAGACTCTGTTTTAGCAGTTAAGATTTTAGAAAAACAAAAAATTAAAATAACTCCAATTTGTTTCAAAAGTTATTTTTTCAATTGCGATTCAGCTGAAAAGAGCGCTAAAAAATTAAAATTAAAATTAAAAATAGTTGATTTTAGCAAAGAACATTTTAAGATCATAAAAAAGCCGAAATATGGTTTTGGGAAAAGAATGAATCCTTGCATTGATTGTCATTTATTAATGTTAAAAACTGCAAAGCGGTTCGTGAAACTTACAGGGAATAAATTTGATTTTATAGCTACTGGTGATGTTGTCGATGAAAGACCGTTTTCTCAAAGAAAAAAAATTCTTCTTAAAATGGACAAAGAAGCTGGGTTAGAGGGTTTGATTTTAAGACCGCTTTCAGCAAAATTACTACCCGAAAGTGTTCTGGAAAAAAAAGGATTAGTAAAAAGAGAAGAATTATTTGCTTTTCATGGAAAGTCAAGAAAATTACAATTAAGATTAGCAAAAGAATTCAAAATAAAAGATAGAGCAGCGGGTGGATGGTGTCCGACCCCGGCCGGTGGTTGTATTCTAACCGACTTAGAATATTCAAAAAAACTAAAAGAACTTTTTAATAAAATTTCTAATTGTAATAGTCAAGATGCACAAGTCTTAAAAAAGGGAAGAGTTTTTTGGGAAAACAGATTTTTAATCATAGTAGGTAGAAACGAAAAAGAGAATAAAGAATTAAAGAAACTTAAAGCAAAAGAAGATTTAATTTTAGAACCAGAAAATTTTTCAGGACCTGCAGTTTTAATTAGAGGATTTGGACAAAAAATTGAAAAAATAACAATTAAAAAAGCAGTAGAATTATTATTGAACTATTCCAAGAAATTGCCGGAAGAAATAAAAATCTCTTTATTAAAAAAGAAAAAGTGATAGTATAAGGTTTGGAGAGTTGTACTTTAACAACTTGACAAAAATAGAACAAATAAAGGAGAAGAAATGACAAAGAAACTATGGAAAGTGTGTAGTCATTGTGGAGCAGTTACTGATCTTGATGAAATCCATTGTCCAGTATGTGGAGAATGTAGAGAAAGCTCTCTTGTCAAGAAGTTTTTTGACGGAAATCAGCTTAGAGAGCTTGTAGAAAGGAGAAAGTTCTGGACAAAACATCCAGGGAAAATAGAAGAATGGATAAAAAACTAAAAAAGCCCATTTTAAAAGTAAAAATATTTTTTTGATGGGCTAAATTTTTTGTTATTAGTTATTTTTACTTTTTAACTTTCTCAATTATTTTCTTGAAAATTTGAGGATTGTTTTTAGATAGTTCAGATAGAATTTTTCTATCAAGTTCAATTTTACTTTTTTTTAAGCTCGCAATAAATTTATTGTAAGGAATTTCATATTGTCGACAAGCAGCCGAAATTTTAATTTGCCACAACTTTCTAAAATCTCTTTTTTTAGTTTTTCTATCTCGATAAGCATATTCCCAAGCATGATATAAGGCTTCTTTAGCTTGGCGATATTTTGTTTTTCTTCCCCAACGAAAACCCTTAGCATTTTTTAATAAATGCTTTCTTCTTTTATGGGCAATTTTTCCTCGTTTTACTCTAACCATGAATTGATTTTTTTATTTTTTTTGTTTCACTGTCAGAAAGTTTGACCCATTTTCGATTTAATCTTTTTCTTTTTCCTGATTTTTTTGCTCCGTAATGGTCAAGACCGGTTGGTCTTCTTAAAATCTTGCCGGTTTTAGTAATTTTAAAACGCTTTTTTAAAGATTTTCTTGTTTTTAATTTAGACATATTACTTTTTTACTTTCTAGAAACAATCATTGTTAATCCTCGACCTTCTCTTTTCAATTCCTTTTCAGTTTTTATTGGGATTAATTTCGCTAAAAGTTCAAGAAATTGAAAGACTTTTCCCTTTGCAAACTCCGAGAGTCCTTTCTGTCTTCCTCTTAAAGGGAGTTCTATTCTGACTTTATCTCCTTTTTTTAAAAATTTCTCTGCCTGACGAGCTCTAGTATCCAAATCGTGGAGAGAAATATTAAATCCGAGTCTTATTCCTTTAATTTCGTTGCTTTTTTTTGTTTTAGTTCCTTTTTCTTTTTTTTGAAGGGAATAAAGGTATTTTCCATATTCCATTATCTTACAAACTGGAGGTTCAATTTTTTCTGTAACCTGTACTAAATCTAAATTACGCTCCTGAGCCATTTGAAGCGCTTTTTCCAAAGCTATAATTCCTAACTGCTTTCCAGTTTCATCAATCAGTCGAACTTCTTTTGCCCATATTCTATTGTTGGCTAATGGTTTTTTGAACAAATTAATTTTCTAATAGGGTGGAGGTGTGGGGATTTGGACCCCAATCCAGAAACTTTATTAAAATATTTCTACAGATTTAGCTTAATTTAAATTAGAAATCATAAATTAAAAATTAAGCAAAAACATTTACGATTCTGATCTAGTATTTTTTGATATTTTCTCCTAAATCAAAAGAAATTATCTATCTCGATAATATGACACCTGAGTCCGCCTATCGAGAATTAACGGGCAGATGGTTTACGGTTTTAAGCGTAAACAGGAGCAAGCTGTTTGCTTGCGAATAAGTTAGCACTTATTTTTTTAATAAAAGTTTAACGAGTTTCTATTAATGCTCGATCTGCCTATTTTAATAAAAACTTCTGTCGATTCATATCACCCCCGTAGTCTTAACTCTCTTTCTTTTTCTCTCTTAAACTCTCGTTTTTTGATTACTTCTCTTTTATCTGTTTTTTTCTTTCCTTTAGCAATCCCAAATTCAATTTTAATTTTTCTTTTCTTAGTATAAGCTTTTAAGGGCACTAAAGTCAAGCCTTTCTGTTTAGCTTTACCAATTAAATGTTTGATTTCGGCCTTTTTCAGAAGTAATTTTCTTGAGCGTTCGGGATTATAGTCTGAGGAAATATTTTTTGACTGATATGGAGGAATATTAACTCCGATTAAAAAAACTTCGTTGTTTTTTAAAATTATATAAGAACCGGACAAGTTTACTCTTCCTAATTTTATTGATTTTACTTCTTGTCCAATCAAAGAAATTCCAGCTTCAAATCTTTCCAAAATTTCGTAGTTAAAATAAGCTTTTTTATTTTCAGCAAAAATCTTCATCTCTTTCATTTTAACAGAAATTAAGATAAACTAAAATTAATGATTAGGCAAATAATTAAAGAATTAATAAAAAAATCGATAAAAAACTTCAATCTTGCTGAGATTAAAGAGATTAAAGTTGAACATCCAGAAGAGAAAACTCGCGGGGATTATGCAACAAATATAGCAATAGTCATTACTAAACAGGTTGGAAAGAATCCTTTAGAAATCGCTGAAATAATTAGTAATCAATTATTAATAATTAATAAAAGATTAAAACTGTTTGAGAAAGTTGAAGCAGTTTCTCCTGGGTTTATTAATTTTTTTCTTTCAAAAGAATATTTACAGAAACAAATTACAGAAATTTTAAAGCTAAATGGAAAATTTAGCCGGTTAAAAATTGGCAAAAGAAAAAAAGTAAATATTGAATTTATTTCAGCTAATCCTACTGGGCAATTACATTTAGGCCACGGTAGGGGAGCATTTTTTGGTGATTGTTTAGCTAATGTTTTAGAAAAAGCAGATTATAGGGTTGTTAGAGAATATTATATTAATAATGCGAAAGAAAGTAGCCAAATTAAGGAATTAGGAAAAACAGCTTTAGGTAAAGGCACTACTTATTTAACTCCTTATCTCAAAACTCAAATCTTAAACCTTAAATCTAAATTTAAAAAAACTAAAAACGAAGGCGAGGCAGGTTTTTTATTAACCCAAGAGATTCAAAAAGATGTTAAAAACTTCATTGTAGAGAAACTAAAGATTAAGTTTGATAATTGGATTTCAGAAGAAAACTTATATAAGAAAAACGAAATAAGTAAAATTTATAAGTGGATGAAAAAGAAAGATTTAATTTATAAAAAAGAAGGAGCTGAATGGGGAAAAACCTCAAAATTTGGAGATAAAAAAGATTGGGTAATTATTCGAAAAAACGGTGAGCCGACTTATTTATTAAGTGATATTGCTTATCATAAAGATAAAATTTACAGGAAGTTTGATAAAATTATTGATATTTGGGGAGCTGATCACCAAGGACATGTCTCTAAAATAAAAGCTGCAGTTAAAATGTTAGGTTTTAAAGGAGATTTAGACATTTTAATTTCTCAAGTGGTTCGATTGAAAGGAGGAAAAATTTCTAAAAGAGAAGGAAATGTTGTTACTTTAAGATGGTTGATAGATGAAGTTGGTTTGGACGCAGCTAGATTTATTTATTTGACAAAGTCCTTAGACACTCAGATGGAATTTGATGTTAATCTAGCAAAAGAGAAGTCAAATAAAAGTCCTGTTTATTATTGTCAGTATGCTCATGCTCGTATTTGCTCGATATTGCGCAAATACGGAAAATTACCAATTAAAATAACTAATACACAAAATCTTAAATTGCTAAATCATTCTTCAGAACTTTTTTTGATTAAACAATTAATTAAATTTCCTGAAATTATAGAAGACACTACTAAAGACTATCAAGTTCAGAGATTGTCTCAATATACAATAAGTTTAGCTACTTCTTTCCATCAATTTTATCGAAATTGTCGAGTAATATCTAATGATAAAAAATTAACTCAGGCACGTTTATCTTTAGCTCTAGCCGTTAAAATTATTTTAGAAAATACTTTAAGTTTAATGGGGATTTCGTCTCCGGAAAAAATGTAATTTTATGTCATATTTTAGTCTTCCAAAAATTGAAAAAAAGATATTAAAATTTTGGCGAGAAAACAGAATTTTTGAAAAAAGTATTGAACTAAGAACTAAATATAAAGATTTTATTTTTTATGAGGGGCCGCCAACAGCCAATGGTAAAACAGGAATTCATCATATTCTGAGCCGAGCTTATAAAGATATTGTTTTAAGATATAAAACCATGCAAAAATTTAAGGTATTAAGAAAGGCTGGCTGGGACACTCACGGCTTACCGGTAGAATTAGAAGTTGAAAAAAAATTAGGTTTGAAAAATAAAAAAGATATTGAAAAATACGGAATAGCTAAATTTAATAAAAAATGTAAACAGTCAGTTTGGACCTATAAGGATGATTGGGAAAAATTAACCCAAAGAATTGGTTTTTGGTTGGATATCAAAAATCCCTATATTACCTATCAACCAGAATATATTGAAACGGTTTGGCAAATTTTAAAACAAATTTATCAAAAAAAGCTTTTATATCAAGACTATAAGGTAGTTCCTTATTGTACGAGATGCGGCACAAGTTTGTCTTCACATGAAGTAGCTCAGGGATATAAGAAGGTTAAAGAAACATCAGTTTATATTAAATTTAAGATTTTATCTAAAGACAAAAAATGGGAAAATACTTCAATTCTTTCTTGGACAACAACACCATGGACTTTGCCGGGTAATGTCGCTTTAGCTATAAATCCAAAGTTCACTTATGTGAAAATTAAAATTAAAAATGAAATTTTTATTTTAGCAAAAGAAAGATTAAAAATTTTATCTGGAGATTATAAAGTTCTTGAAGAAATAAAAGGGAAAGACTTATTAGGATTGGAATATAAGCCGTTATTTAAAATAGCTCAACTAAAATCGAAAACTTCGTATAAAATATATCCGGCTGATTTTGTAACAACCGAAGAGGGAACCGGCATTGTCCATACGGCAGTAATGTATGGTGAAGATGACTATAATTTGGGTAAAAAATTCAACATACCAAATTATCATACAGTTACAGAGAAAGGAAGATTCATCAAAAATATAGGAGAAGGCTTAGCTGATAAATACGTTAAAGATAAAGAGACAGAATTTTTAATTTTAACTTATCTAAAAAAGAAAAACCTACTTTTTGCTGAAGAACTATATGAGCATGATTATCCTTTTTGTTGGCGATGTAAAACTCCTCTTTTATACTATGCCAAGAAGAGCTGGTTTATCAGAATGACAAAAGTTAAAAAAAATTTAATTGAAAATAACCAAAAAATCAATTGGTTTCCGTCTCATTTAAAAAACGGTAGGTTTGGAGAATGGTTGAGAGAAATTAAAGACTGGGTGATTACTCGAGAAAGATATTGGGGAACACCTTTTCCTATTTGGCAATGCGAAAAATGTAATCATCAAGAAGTGATTGGCTCAAAAAAAGATTTACTTGCTCAAAAATTTACAAAAAATAAATATTTTATTTTAAGGCATGGTGAATCTTTGAGAAATATAAAAGATATTGCTGTTTGTTGGCCGGAGAAACTTTATTGTCCCCTGACTAAAAAGGGAGAAAAACAAATCAGAGAAGTTGGACAGAAACTCAAGAGAGAAAAGATTGATTTGATTTTTTCTTCAGACCTTTTAAGAACAAGGCAAACCGCTGAGATTATTGGCAAAAAACTAGGAATTAAACCAAAGCTTGATAAAAAACTAAGAGAGATTAATGTTGGAGTTTTAAATGGAAAACCGATTAAAGAAATTGGAAAATTTTGGGATAAAGAAAAAAAACTTTTACCCTTAGAATATTATTCAAAAAGATTTCAGATTGCTCTGCCTAAAGGAGAAACCTATATTGCCGTAGAAAAAAGAATGTCTAAATTTATAAAAGAAATTAATGAAAAATATCAAGGGAAAAACATTTTAATCGTGAGCCATCAACGCCCTTTTACTTTACTTGAAAAAGTAATCTACGATTATGATCTTAAAAAGTTTGTAGAAATTATTACCAGAAAAAAAGAAATAAAAACGGGAGAATTAAGAAAGTTGGAGTTTAAGAAGCTTCCATACAATGAGAAAATGGAATTGGATTTTCATCGTCCCTATATTGATGAAGTTAAATTTTATTGTCCAAAATGCGGGAAAGGTTTAATGAAAAGAGTACCAGAGGTAATTGATTGCTGGTTTGATTCAGGAAGTATGCCATTTGCTCAAAGCCATTGGTCTTTTGCGAGTCAAAAACTAAGACCTCCGAAATTATTTCCAGCAGATTTTATTTGTGAAGCTATAGACCAAACTAGAGGTTGGTTTTATACCTTATTAGCGATTTCTACTCTTTTAGGTTTTGGCTCTTCTTATAAAAATGTTATTTCTTTAGGCCATGTCTTGGATAAAAAGGGAGAGAAAATGTCAAAGTCAAAAGGCAATATAGTTGATCCATGGTTTATTTGTAATAAATATGGAGCAGATGCTGTTCGCTGGTATTTCTTCACTGTTAATCGGCCTGGCGATAGTAAACTTTTTGAAGAAAAAAATGTTGAACAGGCCCTGAAGAGATTTATTTTAACTTTGTGGCATAGCTACACATTTTACAGTACATATGCTCCAAAAAAGAAAGCTTCAATCTCTAAACCTCTAGATTTTAAACATTTTTTAGACAAATGGATTATTTCAAAACTACATGGATTGATTCAAAAAACAACTAATGATTTGGATAATTATGATATAACTTCAGCCGCCAGAAGTATTGAAAGTTTTGTTATAGATGATTTGTCCAATTGGTATATTCGCCGTTCACGTCAAAGATTCCAAAAACCTAAAACAAAAGAAGAGCTTAATAATGCTTCAAGAACTTTAGGTTATGTTTTATTTGAACTTTCATTGCTTTCTGCTCCGTTTATTCCATTTTTAAGCGAAGAAATCTATAAAAATTTGGTTCAAGAATTAAGTGTTCATTTAACCAATTGGCCAGAAAGTGATAAAAAATTAATTAACAAATCTTTAAATCAAAAAATGGTGAAAGTCAGAGAGATTGCCAGTTTATCATTGGCAGAAAGAGCAAAGGTTGGAATTAAAGTAAGACAGCCATTAGCTTCACTTCAAATTCCTGAACTTAATATCCAAATCCCAAATCAATTATTAAATTTGATTAAAGAGGAAGTTAATGTTAAAGAAATTACTTTTGGTAAAGTTTTAAAATTAAATATTAAAATTACTCAAGAATTAAAAGAAGAAGGAATAATCAGAGAAGTTGTTCGCCAAATTCAAGAGATGAGAAAGAAAGCCGGATATAAGTCAAGACACAGAATTTCAGTTAGATATTCAGGAACTCCAAATCTTAATGAAATTCTGAGTAAAAATAAAGATTTTATTCAAAAAGAAGCTAAGGTGAAAAACTTTCAAATAGGTGATATGCCAAAAAGAGTATTTGATATCGAACGTGAGATAAAGGTCGATGGTCAAATATTGTGGTTAGGTATTAAAAAAATTTAAATTATGGCAATTTTTTCAAAAAAGTCTCACGGAGAACTTTCCCGAAGAGATTTTAGGCAAATATTAAAAACAGCTCCAGCTCGCATTCCTGGCAGTGGTGGTAAGATATATTCTCGGCAAGAAAGGATAAAAATGGAAGCAGAAGTTTTTCCCAGACAAAGGTTTGGCAGTCATATTTCAGAAATTGAATGTCGAAAACGGGAAAGAGAATTGAGGCAAGAAAAATATAGAGCTAAAACCAGAGAAGAAAAGTTTAAAATTGATAGAAAACTCCAATTTTTGAAAGGAGTTACCGGAGTTGATCCTTATCAGAGATAAATCAATTGTACTAATGTTTACTCACTATAGAACCAACGGTTTTATTTTAAAGGAAACCGACAGAGGAGAAGCCGACCGAATTTTTACAATTTATACTAAAGATTTCGGCAAATCAGAATTTTTAGCTAAAGCCGAAAGAAAAATTAAATCAAAATTAAGAGGGGGTCTTGAACTTTTTTGCCTATCAGAAATTGAATTTGTCCAAGGGAAAATCTATAAAACCTTAACCGACGCTATTTCAATTAAGAATTTTAATAATTTAAAAGGGAATTTAGTGAGATTGGCTATTGTCTATAAAATTTCTGAGACTTTTAATGATTTAATAAAAGAACAAGAAGAGGATAAAAGAATTTGGCAATTGCTTAAAGAAATTTTTCAGGAACTTGATGATCGGGGTTTGAAATCTGAGATTATTTATCACTATTTTTTCTGGAACATCCTTTCTTTTTTAGGTTATCAGCCAGAACTTTATAATTGTTCCGTTTGCCAAAATAAACTAACGCCAGGAGAGCTTTATTTTAACTCAAAAGAAGGAGGAATAATTTGCCAAAACTGTTTTAAAAAATTAAAATCAAATAAAGGGATAAAGCCCGAAATAATAAAAATTTTAAGAATTATTCTTGAGAAGGATTTGAAAAAGCTACTTAGATTAAAAATCGAAAAATCTTATTTAGAATCCCTGGATATAATTTCTCAAGATTATTATTCTTATATATTCTAACAATGCGTAAAAAATTTATTATTTTCTTAATTATTTTGACCAGTTTACTTGGAATGGTTGGTTTTTATTATTGGAATTCAAACAGCTATTCAAAAGAAGTCTTGAAACTGGAAATCTTGGCTCCGGAGGAAGTAGAAATTGCCGAAGATTTTGAATATCTTGTAAAATATAAAAACAACGGCAAAATTTGTCTGGAAGAGCCAAAGCTTATTTTTGAGTATCCAGAATACTCAATTGTTGAAGGAAATATTTTAAGAAAAGAAATTGTTTTAGATGATATTTATCCCGGTGAAGAAAGAACCTATCCTTTCAAAGCTAGGCTTTTAGGAAGAGAAGGTCAGTCCTTTCAAGCTAAAGTTTCTTTAAGTTATCAAGTTAAAAATTTAAAAGCTCGTTATGAATCAAATACTACTTTCACCACTATTATTAATTCTGTTCCTTTAAATTTTGACTTTGATTTGCCTTCTAAAATTAAGTCAGGAGGAAAATTAAAATTTACTTTAAATTATTTTTCGAATATTAATTATCCTATTTCAAACTTAAGATGCAAAATCGAGTATCCGAGTGGTTTTGAGTTTATTGAATCCGAACCTCAAAGCTTGGAAAAAGTAGAGTGGGAAATTCCCGGTTCTTTGAATAAAGCTGAGGGTGGAAGAATTGAAATAACAGGTGAGGTGAGAGGAGAAATCGGCGATGAAAAAACTTTTCAAGCCGAATTTGGCAGCTGGCAGAATGGAGAATTTATTTTATTAAAAAAGGCTGTTAAAGGAGTGGAAATTATTAGACCTGCTTTGTATATTGTTCAACAAATTAACGGCAGCCCGGAATATGTAGCTTCTCCCGGAGATTTGCTTCATTATGAAATTTTCTTTAAAAATATTGGTGAGGAAGCTTTAATTGACATGCCTTTACAAGTTACTTTAAGCGGTACAGCTTTTGATTTAACAACCTTAAGAGCGCCTGATGGAGAATATGAAACAGGGGATAATTCTATTTTGTGGGATTGGCGCCGAGTGAGAGATCTTCAATTTTTAGATGTTCAAAAACAAGGCAAGGTTGATTTTTGGATAAAATTAAAAGATGAATGGGAAATTTCTTCTTCTAAAGGAGAAGAAATGATAAAAGATAAAATTTATTTGAGTCAGGCCAGAGAAGAATTTACAACCAAAGTTAATTCAAAATTAGAAATAATCCAAAAAGGTTATTTCGAAGATGAAGTTTTTGGAAATTCTGGCCCTCTACCACCAAAAATAAACGAACCTACAACCTATACTATAATATGGCAGATTAAAAATCATTATAATGATGTTCAAAATGTTAAAGTGAAAGCAATTTTGCCTGAAAATGTTAAATTAACCGGTAGTATTTTTCCAGAAAAAGAAACTGAAAAATTATTTGTTGATTCGGAATCCCAGGAAATTATTTGGCATGTTGGAGAACTAAAAACGGGTCATGGAGTTTTAGCTGCTACTAACAACGAAACTCTAAATGTTGCTTTTCAAATTGCTTTTACTCCAAATTCTTCTCAGAGAAATCAAACCCCGGAAATTATTGGCCAAGCAAAAGTAGAAGGTGAGGATATGTGGACTAAAGAAATCTTAACTGAGACTGCCATTAATATTAATACAACTTTACCGGATGACCCGACCGTAACTGCAGATATGGGAAAAATTCAATAAATATTATGCAAGACTTAATGCAAAAAATTATTTCACTTTGTAAAAGGCGAGGATTTGTTTTTCCATCTTCGGAAATTTATAACGGTTTTGCTTCTTGTTATGACTTTGGGCCATTAGGAGTTTTGATGAAAAATAATATTAAAAAAGTTTGGTGGTCAGATATGCTGCAAAATCACCAAAATATTGTCGGCTTAGATGCGGCAATTTTAATGAGTCCTAAAGTTTGGCATGCTTCCGGCCATCTGACGGCTGGTTTTGCTGATGAGTTAGTAGAATGCAAAAAATGCCATAAGAGATTTAAATTAGACGAAATTCAAAATTCAAAATCTGAAATCCAAAAATGTCCGGAATGCAAAGGAGAATTGACTAAACCAAAAAAATTTAATTTAATGATGAAAACTTTTATCGGACCAGTAGAAAAAGAAAGCTCAGAAACCTATTTAAGAGCTGAAACCTGTCAAGGAATTTATATTAACTTTGAAAATGTTTTAAATTCAATGAGATTAAAAGTTCCTTTTGGAATAGCTCAAATCGGCAAATCTTTTAGAAACGAAATAACACCCGGTAATTTTATTTATCGAACAAGAGAATTTGAACAAATGGAAATGCAGTGGTTTTGTTATCCGAAAACGGCTGAAAAGTATTTTGATTTCTGGAAAGAAGAAAGAATAAAATGGTATTTAGATTTAGGTATCAAAAAAGAAAATTTGAGGGCAAAAGTTGTTCCGGAAAAAGAAAGAGCTCATTATGCTAGACAACAAATAGATATTGAATATAAATTTCCTTTCGGTTGGAAAGAAATTGAAGGAGTTCATAATCGGGGCGATTTTGATTTATCAAATCACTCAAAATATTCCGGAAAAGATTTGAAATATTTTGACGAGGAAACCAAGGAAAAATATTTTCCTTATATTATTGAAACCTCAGTCGGAGTAGGTAGAAGTTTTTTAGCTTTTTTATGCGAGAGTTTTCAAGAAATAAAAGGAGGAAGAACTAAAACTACTAAAGCAAATAAAGAAGAAGAAGTTTTATTAAAATTAAATAAAAGATTAGTTCCTATAAAAGTTGCAATTTTGCCGTTAGTTAAAAATAAACCGGAAATAGTTAAAAAGGCTGAGGAAATTTTTAAACTTCTTAAACCTCATTTTTTCTGTCAGTATGACGAACTCGGTTCAATTGGTAGAAGATACCGAAGAGGAGACGAAGTTGGGGTTATTGCAGCAATAACTATAGATTTTGATACATTAAAGGACGATATGGTGACAATTCGTGACCGCGACACAATGAAACAAAAAAGAATAAAAATCAAAGATTTAATTAAGATTTTAAAAGAAAAGTTAAATGTTCCGGAAAATTACTCTTAAAAACGGATTGAGAATTATCATTGTTCCTCAGAAAAGTACTCAAGCAGTGACGGTTTTAGCTTTAGTTGGCACCGGTTCAAAATATGAGACTAAAGAAATAAACGGTATTTCTCACTTTCTAGAACATTTATTTTTTAAGGGAACAAAAAAAAGGCCTTCCTCTGTAAAAGTAGTAGAACCATTAGATAAAATCGGCGGAATTTATAATGCCTTTACTGGTGAAGAATATACGGGATATTTCGCTAAGGTTGAAGCTTCTCATTTAGATTTAGCTTTGGATTGGGTTTCTGACATTTATTTCAATAGTTTATTGCCTGAAAAGGAAATAAACAAAGAGAGAGGGGTAATTATTGAAGAAATAAATATGTATTTAGATACTCCTATGATACATATTGAAGAATTATGGAAAGAAGTTCTTTATGGAAATCAACCAGCTGGCTGGCCTGTAGCTGGAACCAAAGAAAATGTAATGAAGATAAAAAAAGAGCAGATTTCAAACTACAGAAAAAAACAATATGTGGCTTCAAATACTATAGTTTGTGTTTCTGGAAAAGTAAATTTCAAAGTAATAAATAAAATTAAGAAATATTTCTCTGAAATCAAAACTACCAAGCCTGATCAAAAACAATCGGTTGTTGAAAATCAAATAGAACCAGCCTGTCTCTTATATTCAAAAAAGAGTGACCAAACTCATTTAGCTTTAGGGGTAAGAGGTTATAATCTTTTTCATCCTCAAAAATACACACAAGAAGTTTTAGGCACAATTTTGGGAGGAATGATGAGCTCTCGATTATTTGTTGAAATTAGAGAAAAATTGGGCATAGCCTATTATATTAAGACTAATATTGACAGCGATCCTGATACAGGATTTTTAGTTACTCAGGCCGGGGTAGACAATAAAAATATTGAGAAAGCTATTTTAACTATCTTAAAAGAATATAAAAGAATTTCTCAAAAGAAAGTTCCTAAAGATGAGCTCAAAAAAGCTAAAGATTATATAAAAGGAAAGACTGCTCTTTTATTAGAATCTTCCGATATTTTAGCTTCTTTTTATGCTGGTCAGGAACTTTTAGAAAAGAAAATTTTAACTCTGGAAGAAGTTTTTAAAAAAATTGACAAAGTTTCTGCTAATGATATTTTGAAAGTGGCAAAAGATATTTTTCAACCTAAAAAATTAAACTTATCTTTGATCGGTCCATTTAAAAATAAAGAAAGATTTCAAAAGTTATTAAAGCTGTAAAATGGATAACAAAAAAACATTAGATATTTCTTGGGAAACAATTTTAAAGATTGCTATTACTTTACTTTGTTTTTATATTCTTTATTTAATAAAAGATATTTTAATTTTAGTTATTTTTGCTTTAATCATTTCAGTTTTATTTAATCCAGCAATTAATTTTTTACAAAAATATCGTTTGTCTCGAGTTCTTTCTGTTACTCTTGTTTATGTTGTTATTTTTGGGATTTTAGGACTGGTTATTTATTGGACAGCTCCGATTTTTGTTTCGGAAATTCAGCGGTTTTCTCAGCTTTTTCCTCAATACTTTGAAAAAATTGCTCCACCATTAAAAGGATTAGGAATCGAGGCCTTTGAAAGCATGGAAAGTTTAACTACTGCTTTTCAAGGATGGTTGATTAAAGCTTCATCTAATATTTTTTCTGCAATAGGAGCTATTTTTGGAGGCATTACCTCTACCCTTACTATTTTCGCTATTGCACTTTTTCTATCTCTAGAAGAGAAAGGAGTTGAAAAAGCGGTACTTCTTCTTTCTCCTAAAAAATACGAATCTTCTATTTTAACACTCTGGAAAAGAAGTCAGGAAAAAGTAGCCGGTTGGTTTGGAGCAAGAGTTTTATGTTGTATTTTTATTGGATTAGCCTCTTATCTTGTTCTTCGACTTTTTAATATAGATTATGCTTTTGGTTTATCTTTATTCGCAGGAATAATGGATATTATTCCGGTTTTAGGACCGATTTTAGCTGGAATTCTTATTGTAAGTTTAGCCGGTCTAGACTCCTGGCTGAAAGCATTATTTGTCTTAATCGCTTTTATTTTAATTCAACAAATTGAAGGTAATATTTTAACTCCAATTTTAACTAAAAAATTTGTTGGCTTGCCGGCTGTCTTAGTTTTAATTGCTTTGTTAGTAGGAGCGAAATTATGGGGTGTTTTAGGAGCAATTTTAGCTATTCCAATAGCCGGAATTTTATTTGAATTTTTAAGAGATTTTTTAAACAAAAAGAAAGAAGAAGAAACAGTAATTCTTTGATAATAGATATATTGAACAAAAAATAGGCTTTAAATTAAGATAAATTTTTGCTAAAATTAAAAGAGGTTAAGCCTCTTTTTAAATTATGACAGCACAAAATAAAAAATTTTATATTACCAGCAGTATTGCTTATACTAATTCATTTCCTCATTTGGGGTTTGCATTAGAAATTATTCAAGCAGACGTTCTGGCTCGGTATCATCGAATTTTAGGCAACGATGTTTTTTTCTTAACTGGCACGGACGAACACGGACAAAAAGTAGTTAAATCGGCCGAAAAGGTTGGTAAAACTCCGCGGGAATTTTGTAATAAGATTTCAGCAAGGTTTAGGGCTCTTAAAAAAATTTTAAATTTGTCCAACGATGATTTTATTCGAACTACTGAGAAAAAAAGACATTGGTCCGTAGTCCAAAAAGTTTGGCTAAGATTAGAAAAGAATAATGATATTTACAAAAAGAAATATAAGGGATTATATTGTTCAGGATGTGAGGCTTTTATTACGAAAAAAGATTTAAAAAATGGAAAATGCGTTATTCATCAAACTAAACCTCAAGCAGTTGAAGAAGAAAATTATTTTTTTAAACTTTCTAAGTATTCAAAAAAAATTGAGAAAATAATTAAAAATAACAAAATTAAAATAATTCCTCAGACTCGCAAGAATGAAATGCTGAGCTTTCTGAAAATGGGGTTGGAAGATATTAGCTTTTCCCGTTCCAGAAAATATTTAAAATGGGGTATCCCTGTGCCAGGAGATAATACTCAGACTATCTATGTCTGGGGAGATGCCCTAGTAAATTATCTTTCTGCTTTAGGATATACGGAAAATAATAAGAAATTTCAGAAATTTTGGCCGGTTGATGTCCATTGTATAGGTAAAGATATCCAAAAGTTTCATTGTTTAATTTGGCCAGGAATGCTTCTTTCTTTGAAGTTACCCCTTCCAAAGGTTATTTTTATTCATGGTTTTATTACTGTTGAGGGGCAAAAAATGTCAAAAAGTTTGGGAAATGTTATTGACCCTTTTGGATTAGTTGAAAAATATGGAACAGATACTGTTAGATATTTTCTTTTAAGAGAAATTCCGTCTAGTGAGGATGGAGATTTTACTTATCAAAAATTTGAAGAACGTTATAATGCTGACTTAGCTAATGGTTTAGGGAACTTTACTGCTCGAGTAATAACAATGGCAAGGAGTATAAACTCTAAATCTCAATATTCAGTATTTAATCAAGTCTCAAGTCCAAATATTCAAAAGATGATTAAAAATGCTTGGAAAAATTATAGAAAAGCCTTAGATGAATTTGAGTTTAACGAAGCTTTAATTTCAATTTGGGAATTAATTAGTTTTTGTGACCGTTATATTGAAAAAGAAAAACCTTGGGAAAAATCCAAAAAACAATTATCAATTATCAATAATTTATTATTCGCTTTAAAAAATATTGCTGAAATGCTGAAGCCATTTTTACCCGAGACGTCAGAAAAAATATTAAAACAACTAAATACAAGAAAAGGTGGAGTTTTATTTCCTCGAATTTAACTTATGTTAATTGATACTCATAGTCATTTAAATTTTACTGCTTTTAAAGAAGATTTTGACAAAGTAATTAAAAATTGTTTGGAAAATAATGTTTGGATGATAAACGTTGGTTCGCAATATACAACTAGTAAAAAGGCGGTAGAGATTGCCGAGAGATATGAAAAGGGAATTTATGCTGCTGTCGGTATTCATCCTATCCACCTGTCAGCAGGAATTTTTAAAACAAAAATAAATAAAGAAGAAATAGAATTTCAAACCAGAGAAGAAGAATTTGATGAAGAAAAATACAAGAGCTTAGCTAAATCTAAAAAGGTAAAAGCTATTGGTGAAATTGGTTTAGATTACTATTACCGACCGAAAACAAAGAAAAAATTAGAACTTTTTAAAGAAAAACAAAAAGAAAGTTTTTTAAAGCAGTTGAAATTAGCAAAAGAATTAAACCTTCCAATAATCTTTCATTGCCGAATGGCTCATCAAGACCTTTTAGAAATTTTACAAAGACCTGCTTTCTCTAATCTAAAAGGAGTAATTCACTGTTTTACCGGAAACTTTGAGCAGGCAGAAAAGTATTTGAAAATGGGTTTTTATCTCGGATTTAACGGAATAATTTTCAAAAAAATTGAGGGAATTGACTTTATGGAAATAATCAAGAAAACTCCTTTAGATAAAATTTTGATTGAAACTGACTGTCCCTATTTAACTCCGCCTCAAATTAAAGGTAGAAATGAACCTTTATATGTGAAATATGTTGCTGAAAAAATTGCTCAAATTAAAAATATGAGTTATGAAGAAATAGCTGAAATTACTACTAAAAATGCTAAAAAACTATTCGCCATCTAAAAATATGGAATATAATCCGCAAAAAATAGAGAAAAAATGGCAAAAACAATGGGATAAGTTGAAATTATTTAGAGCTTTGGATAAATCCAAAAAACCAAAGTTTTATTGCTTGGATATGTTTCCTTATCCTTCAGCAGAAGGGATTCATGTTGGTCATTTAAGAGGCTATACTTTTTCTGATTTAATTACCAAAAAGAAAATAATGGAAGGATTTAATTGTCTTCATCCTATGGGCTGGGATGCTTTTGGTTTACCAGCAGAAAATTTTGCTATTAAGACTGGTATTCATCCAGCTATTTCTACTAAAAAAGCAATTACTAATATTAAAAAACAGCTTATTTCTGCCGGTTTTGGTTATGATTGGGAAAGAGAAATTTGTTCTGCGGAACCGGAATATTATAAATGGACTCAATGGATGTTTTTACAATTTTATAATGCAGGTTTAGCTTATCAAAAAGAAGCGGCTGTAAATTTTTGTCCTTCCTGTAAAACTGTTTTAGCCAACGAACAGGTAATTGACGGGAAATGCGAAAGATGTGGCAGTTTAGTTGAAAGAAGATATTTAAAACAATGGTTTTTAAGAATTACTAATTATGCTGAAAGATTATTGAACGATTTAGATGAAGTTAATTGGCCCGAAAAAATTAAAACAATGCAGAGAAACTGGATTGGTCGATCGGCAGGAACAACTATTAAGTTTAAAATTCAGGATTCGTCTTTGGAAATTCCTGTATTCACAACACGGGCGGATACGTTGTTTGGTTGTACTTATATGGTGATTGCACCAGAACATCCTATTTTACAAAATTTTAAGCTTCAAATTTCCAATTTCAAAGAAGTTCAAAAATATATTGAAAAGTCAAAAAAGAAAACAGAAATTGAAAGATTATCAAGAGACAAAGAAAAAACAGGAATAGAATTAAAGGATATAACAGCAATTAATCCGATTAATAATAAAGAAGTGCCAATTTTTATTGGCGACTATGTATTAATGGAATATGGTACAGGTGCTATTATGGCTGTTCCTGCTCACGATCAAAGAGATTTTGTTTTTGCTAAAAATCAGGGCTTGCCGATTCTTGAAGTTATTAAATCAATTAATGGAAAGTCATCAATCGAGAAAGAAGCTTTTGAAGAAGATGGTATTTTAACTAATTCCGGACCTTTTTCAGAATTAAGTTCTGCTGAAGCAAGAGAAGAAATAATAAAATATTTAAAGAAACGAGAACTCGGGAGAAAAGAAGTTTGCTATAAATTAAAAGATTGGTTGATTTCCAGACAACGTTATTGGGGATCTCCTATTCCAATAATTTATTGTTCAAAATGCGGGAAAGTGCCGGTTCCAATAAAAGATTTACCAGTACAGCTTCCAAAAATCAAGAATTTTAAACCAACTGGTGAAGGAAAAAGTCCTTTAGCTAAATCAATAAAATTTATTGAAGTTAAATGTCCTAAATGCGGTTCTCCGGCAAAAAGAGAAACTGATACTTTAGATACTTTTGTTTGTTCTTCTTGGTATTTTTTAAGATATGCTGATTCTAAAAATAGAAAAGAACCCTTTAATAAACTTAGGATTAAAAATTGGCTGCCGGTTGATTTATATATTGGAGGAGCCGAACACGCTACTTTACATCTTTTGTATGCTCGTTTTTTTACTAAATTTCTTTTTGACAAAAAATTAATTTCTTTTAATGAACCGTTTTCGAAATTATTTAATCAAGGTATAATTTATAGGCACGGGACAAAAATGTCTAAATCTAAAGGTAATGTAGTTACTCCTGATTATATAATTCAAAAATTCGGAGCTGATACTATGCGACTCTATGAACTTTTTATGGGGCCTGCTGATCAGGCTACCGAATGGTCAGATGAAGGAGTAATTGGTTGTTGTAGGCTTCTAAACAAAGTGTGGACTTTACAAAATAAAGTGGATTATAAATTAGGAATTAAGAATTATAAATTAGAAAAACTATTACATAAGACGATTAAGAAAGTTACAGAAGATATTAAAAGCTTCAAATTCAATACCGCTGTTTCAGCTTTGATGATTTTAGTTAATGAGATGGAAAAACAAGAAAAATTATCAGTTATCAACTATCAATTATTAATTATTCTTCTATCTCCGATGACTCCTCATATCGTAGAGGAAATTTGGCAGAAATTAGGTAACAAAAAAAGCGTTTTTTCACAACCTTGGCCGAAATATGACCCGAAACTGATTGAAGAAGAAATGACGATTTTAGTTATTCAAGTTAATGGTAAAGTAAGAGATAAAGTTGAAGTTCAGATTGATATCTCCAAAAATGAAGCTGAGAAACTTGCAATTTCCCGAGAAAAAGTTAAAAATTGGATAGAGGATAAAAAAATAAAGAAAATTATCTTTGTCCCCAGAAAACTTATAAATATAGTAATATAATTTTATGTGTGGAATTATAGGTTATATCGGCAAAAAGCCAGCTTTTCCAGTTTTACTTTCAGGATTAAAAAGATTAGAGTATCGGGGCTATGACAGCTTCGGTTTTTCTATTTTGAATAAAAATGAGCCGTTTTTATTTAAAAAAGTTGGAAAAATTTCTGAATTTGAACAAAATTTCCCAAATCCTTCAGGAGAAATTGGTATTGCTCATACAAGGTGGGCTACTACTGGTGAAGTTACCGAAGCTAATTCCCATCCTCATTTTGATTGCCAGAAAAACATTTTTTTAGTTCATAATGGCATTATTGAAAATTATCAGGAATTAAAAGATAAGTTAATTAAAGAAGGCCATAAATTTACTTCTGAAACTGACAGCGAGGTTTTATGTCATTTGATTGAAAAATATTTTCGAGATAACTTAGAAGAAGCAGTCAGAAAAGCTCTGAGAGAAGTAAGGGGGACTTACGGTATAGCAGTAATTTCAAAAAAAGACCCACAAAAAATTGTTGCTGCTCGCTTTTCCTCACCTTTAATTTTGGGAATAAATAAAGATGAATTTTTAGTTGCTTCTGATCCGGCTGCTATTATTACTCATACTAGACAAATTATAAATTTAGATGATAACGAAATCGCTGTTTTAAAACCCGATGATTTTTTTATTTTGAAAGAAAAGCCATTAGAAACCATTGAATGGAAAATAGAAGAGGCAGAAAAAGGAGGCTATGCCCATTTTATGTTAAAAGAAATAATGGAAGAGCCAGAAGCTATTGAAAATGCTATCAGAGGCAGATTAATGATTAAAGAGGGTTCGGTAAGATTGGGCGGATTAGATGAAATTCAGGAGAGATTAAGGAAAATTAACAAATTAATTTTAATAGCTTGTGGAACAGCTAGCTATGCTGCTAAAGTTGGAAAATATATGTTGGAAGAATATGTCGGTATTTCTACCGAAGCCGACATAAGCTCAGAATTTCGTTATCGAAAGCCAGTAATTAATAAAAACACTGCGACCATTTTTGTTTCTCAGTCTGGAGAAACGGCTGATACATTAGCTGCCTTAAGAGAAATGAAAAAGAAAGGTATTCTGACTATAGGTATTACTAATGTTGTTGGTTCTAGTCAGGCCAGAGAAACTGACGCCGGAATTTATACACGGTCAGGACCGGAAATTGCGGTTGCTTCTTCTAAAGCATTCTTGGGACAATTGACAATCTTAGCCATGGTAACTTTATATTTAGGGAGGCAAAGAGAAATGGCTTTAGTAATGGGCAAGAGAATTGTTTCTGAACTTTCCAATCTTCCAAATTTAGCCAGAGAAGTTTTAAAGTTAGCTCCGGAAATTGAAAAAATAGCTAAAAAATATAAAGATTTTAAGAATTTCTGCTTTATTGGCAGAAAGTATAATTATCCTATTGCTTTAGAAGGAGCTTTAAAATTGAAAGAAATTTCTTATCTTCATGCCGAAGGACTGGAAGGAGGGGAATTAAAACATGGCCATATAGCCTTAATTGATGAAAATTTTCCTACTATTGCTATTTGTCCTTCAGATTCAGTTTATGAAAAAATGATTTCCAGTATTGATGAAATAAAAACTAGAAAAGGACCAATTATTGCCATAGCTACCGAAGGCAACGAGGAAATCAAAAAGATGGTTGATGATGTAATTTATATTCCCAAAACCTTGGAAATGCTGACGCCTATTTTATCTGTTATTCCTTTACATCTTTTTGCTTATTATTTAGCTGCTTCGCTTGACCGTGATATTGATAAACCAAGAAATTTAGCAAAATCAGTAACTGTAGAATAAAAATATGAAAAAAGATTATTCCATTTTAATAGGAGGTCAGGCAGGACAAGGTTCAAGAAGAGCAGGCTTAATTATTGCAAAACTCTTCAACCAATTGGGATATAGAATTTTTATTTATGATGATTATCAATCTCTAATTAAAGGAGGTCATAATTTTTCTAAGATTAGAGTTTCGGAAAAGCAAGTTTTATCTCAGAGACTTAAGATAGATTTTCTTTTGGCTTTGGATAAAAAAACCATAGAGAAACATAAAAACGATTTAGCAGATAATGGAATAATTATTTACAATAGTGATAAAATTAAAGAAAAACAAGGAATTGGAGTACCTATTGAAACTACTGTAAGAGAGTTGGGGGGAATTTCTATTATGGCAAATACAGCTTTGATTTCCGCTTTTGCTAAAATTATTGGTGTGGAGAGGAAAATTCTTGAGAAAGTTTTAAAAAAAGAAATTAAAAAAGGAATAGATTTAAACTTAAAAATAGCAAGAAAAACTTATAACGAAACCAAGAATTTAATAAAGATTGATAAAGTTGAAAAACAGATATTACCTCTTTTAAGCGGAAATGAAGCAATATCTTTGGGGATGATAAAAGCAGATTTGGATTTATATATTGCCTATCCTATGACTCCGGCAACGGGTATTTTACATTATTTAGTTTCTCATCAGAAGTATTTTAATATTAGCGCCTGTCAGTTTGAAAACGAAATATCAGTTATAAATACAGCTATCGGGGGAGCGTTTGCCGGAGCCAGAACAGCGGTTGGAACTTCAGGGGGCGGTTTTGCCTTAATGGTTGAAGCATTAAGTTTAGCTGCTCAGAGCGAAACGCCAATTTTAATTATAGAAAGTCAGAGAATGTCTCCGGCTTCCGGTGTTCCCACCTGCACCGCTCAGTCAGATTTACTTTTTACATTAACTGCAGGTCATGGCGATTTCTTAAGATTTGTAATAGCTCCGGGAGACGCTGAGCAATCTTTTTTCTGGGCAGGTAAAGCTCTAAATCTTTGTTGGAAATATCAAACCCCATCAATTCTATTAGTTGATAAAGAGATTTCAGAAAGTACATTTTCTTTTAACAAGAATTTATTAGAAAATATAAAATACGAAAAGCCTTTATTATGGCATAAGGAAAAAGAATATAAAAGATATAGAATTACTAAAAATGGTATTTCGCCTTTGGCTTTTCCCGGTCAGAAAAATATAGTTTCAAAAGCAAACAGTTATGAACATGATGAATTCGGGATTACTGTGGATGATGAAAAAGCAGTAGAAAAAATGCAGTTAAAAAGATTAAGAAAGTTTCAAAGTATGAGAGAAGAAGTTGAAAAATTAAAAGCAGTTGAAGTTTACGGTAACAAGACTTCGGAAAAAGCGATTGTTGCTTGGGGTTCAACTATTGGTCCGGTTAAAGAAATAGTAGAGGAATTAAACATTAAGTTAATTCAACCTATAATTGTTGAACCTTTTCCGGAAAAACAAATGAAGAAAGCCCTGAAAGGAGTAAAAAAATTAATTTCCGTAGAACTGAATGCTTTAGGGCAAATGGAAAAAGTCCTGAACTGTTATGGAATAAAACCAAACGAGAGGATTTTGAAATATAACGGCAGACCGTTTTTACCGGAAGAATTAAGAGAAAAAATAAGTAAAATCTTATGAAAAAGAATAATACAGGACTAAACACATATTGTGAAAATACTTGGTGTCCTGGTTGCGGAAACTTTGGAATTTTACAAGCTTTTAAACAAGCTATTATTTCTTTAGAGAAGAAAGGAATGCCCAGAGAAAATGTTGTTGTTGTATCTGGTATTGGCTGTAATAGTAAAATCACTGATTATTTAAATTTAAATAGTTTTACTTCTCTTCATGGGAGACCAATTACTTCGGCACAGGGTATAAAATTAGCCAATATTAACCTAAAAGTTATTGTTTTTTCAGGAGACGGTGGCTCTTATAATGAGGGAATTTCTCACCTTATTCATGCTGCAAAAAGAAATAATGATATTACTGTTTTAGTTAGCGATAACAGAAATTTTGCTTTGACTACCGGTCAATTTACAGCTACTAGTCCAAAGGGGTTTAAAGGAGTATCAAGTCCTGAGGGGAATATTGAAACACCATTTAATCCCTTGGAAATAATATTATCTTCAAAAGCTACTTTTATAGCTAGAGGCTATTCCGCTAAAATAGAACACCTTGAAAATTTAATCATAGAGGGAATAAAACATAAAGGTTTTTCTTTTATAGAGATTCTTCAGCCCTGCGTTTCATTTTTCAATAATTATCAATTTTATCAGGAACGAGTTTATGAATTAAAGAAGCACGATTTTACTTCTTTAAAAGAAGCTCAAGAAAAAATTAAGGAATGGGATTATATTGATGAAACAAAAAAAATTCCAATTGGAATTTTTTATAAAATAAAAAAACCGACTTACGAAGAAGCGGTACTTAATAGACTTAATTTATCAAAAAAAGAAAAACAAGTAAACTTGAAGAAGGCTCTAAACGATCATTTATAATTTTTCAATATTAGCTCCAAGATTTCTTAACTTTTCCTCAATCTTTTCATGCCCTCTTTCAATTTGAGAAATATTTTCAATTAAGGTTTTTTCTTTTGCAATTAATCCAGCTAAAATTAAGGCAGCTCCCGATCTAATATCGGTAGTTTCTATTTTATTTCCGGTAAGTTCTTGTTTTCCAAAAACTAAAGCTCGGTGAGGGTCGGTAATTTCAATATCTGCTCCCATTTTTCTTAGTTCGTGTAAATGTTGAAAACGATTTTCGTAAAGAGGATCGTGGATTAAGCTTTTTCCTTGAGCTTGGGTTAATAAAACTGAAGTTTGAGGTTGTAAATCAGTAGGGAAACCAGGATATGGTAAAACCTGGATTTTTGTAGGTTTAAATATGTTTGATTTCTTTACTAAAATTTCATTTTCACCAATTTCAAAATTTACTCCTATATCTTTCATTTTTTCCAAAAACATTGTTAAATATTCAGGATTTACATTTTTAATTTTTCCTTCTCCTTCAGTTATTGCCAGAGCAATTAAAAAAATTCCAGCTTCTAAAGGATCGGGACAAATTGAAAATTCAGCTCCGGATAATTTTTCTTTTCCTTCGATCTCAATAGTATGAGTTCCAACACCTTCAATTTTTGCTCCCATTCTTTGTAAAAATTTTCCTAGATCTTGAACTTGAGGCTCAGCTGCTGCAATTTCAATTTTTGTTTTTCCTTTAGATAAAACAGCCAACATCATTGCATTTTCGGTAGCCGTAACCGAAAATTCTTTTAGAACAATTTTTTTAGTTTCTAGATTTTCCGGAGCTTCAAAATAATAAAATCCTTCTTTTTCTTCAATTTTTACTCCGAAATCTTTTAAAGCTTCTAAATGAGTTGAAATTGGCCTTAATCCAATTTTATCTCCACCAGGATGAGGAACTTTAAATTTTTTAAATCTTGATAAAAAAGGACCGAGCAATAAAACAGAAACTCTCATTTTTTCAAATAATTCATAAGGAATTTTCTCTGGATTGATATTAGCCGGATTTATTTTAATTTTTCTTTTTCCAATCCATTCAATTTCTACTCCTATTTCTTTTAAGATTTCAATCTGGTTCAAAACATCGGTAACCAATGGTAGATTATCAATAATTGATTGTTCTTCGGTTAATAAAGAAGCTGCCAAAATTGCGCCGGCAGCATTTTTATATCCTGAAATTTCTACTTCTCCCGAAAGAGGAATTCCACCTTGAATTAGAAATTGGTTTGCCATATTTGCTGATTTACTTTACAATAAAAAATGAGATATGTCAAAAAAGATTAAAAAAATTGTCTGTTTGGGCGGAGGAACAGGCGTTTCAGTGGTTTTATCTGGATTTAAAAAATATCCTTTAGATTTAACTGCTATAGTTACTATGTTTGATAGCGGAGGCTCAAGCGGGAAGTTAAGAAGAGAACTTGGTATTTTACCTTTAGGAGATGTTAGACAATGTTTGGTTACTTTATCTAATGAGAAAAACTTAACACCTTTTTTTTATTACAGGTTCGGCAAAGGTGGGTTGATAGGACATAATTTTGGCAATCTTTTAATTGCAGCAGCAATAGGAATTACTGGTACAATAGATAAGGCCATAGATAAAATAGCTAAAATTTTAAAGCTTACCGGCAAAATAGTTCCAGTAACTTTAGAAAAAGCAGATATTGTAGCTGTATTAAAAAATAATAAAAAAATAAAAGAAGAAGAAGAAATTATAAATTGTTCTTATTTATCCAAAATTGGTGTTAAAAAATTATTTTTAAAGCCTGATGTTAAACCCAATCCTAAAGCAATTTCAGCAATAAAAAAGGCAGATTTAATTATTATTGCTCCAGGAAAATTTTATACCAGTATTCTACCTAATTTTTTAGTTAAAGACGTTTCAAAAGCTATTCAGAAATCTCGAGCTAAAAAAGTTTTTGTTTGTAATTTAATGACCCAGATAGGGAATACCGACGGTTTTAAAGTAGAAGATTTCCTAATAATTTTAGAAAAATATTTAGGTAAAAATATTATTGATTATGTTATTTTTAACACAGGTAAATTATTAAAAAAGCAAATTGAAGAAGTAAGAAAAGTTTTCCCTGGAGCAGATTTTATTAAATATGATGAAGCTTTATTAAAGAGGAAGAATTTCATCGGGCAAGATCTTATAGATCGCCAGATTCATAAGTTAAATCCTGTTGACACGCTTGTTAAAAAAGCCAATAAAAGAACAATGATTCTTCACCAGTCAAACAAATTAGCAAAAATAATTCTAAACCTATGCAAGTAATAGTTTTAGCAGCGGGTCAATCCTCAAGATTTTGGCCCTTAAATTTAAAACATAAATCTCTTTTGAAAATAATGGGAAAACCTTTGATTTGGTATACTATTGAGAGTTTTAAAAAAGTCGGTGTTAAAGATGTTATTATTGTTCAGGGACCTCAAAAAGATATTGAGCAAGAGTTAAAAAACTATGATTTAGGAGTTGATATTAAATATGTTGTTCAGCCCGAAGCAAAAGGAATGGGAGATGCTCTTTTTCAGACCAAGGATCTTTTGCCAGAGCAATTTTTTGTTTTGAATGCTGAAAGATTTGATTGCGGAAATTATATTAAATTAATTTTAGAAAAACAAAAATTATCAGGAGCTAAACTTATCTTACTAGGGGCAAAAACCGACAACCCTCAATTTTATGGGATTTTAGATTTGGAAAAAGATAGGGCTAAAAATATAATTGAAAAACCAGAAAAAGGGAAGGAACCATCAGAAATAAAAGCAATAGGAATATATTTTTTACCGAAAGAATTTTTAGATTATTATCAAAAAGCTCCCGAACATATGTATGCTTTTGAATATGCTCTCTCTTTATATATGAAAGAAAAAGAAGTAAGAGTGGTAATAACTGAGAAGGAGCCTGCTTCTTTAAAATATCCTTGGGATTTATTAAAAGTAAATAAGGAATTGATGGATAAATATCTAAGGCCAAAAATTGAAAAATCAGCTAAGATTTCCAAAAATGTAACCATTGAAGGAAAAGTTAATATTGGTAAAAACACTAAAATCTTTGAAGGAGTAGTAGTCAAGGGACCTTGTTATATTGGTGATGATTGTGTTGTTGGGAATAATAGTTTGATTAGAGAATATACTAATTTAGAAAATAATTGTTTAATTGGTGCTTTGGCCGAAGTTACTCGTTCTATTTTTCAAGAAAATGTTCATACCCATTCAGGTTATTTTGGCGACTCAATTTTTAGTAAAGGTTGTAGAATAGGAGCAGGAACAATAACTGCTAATGTCAGAATTGACAGGGGTGAGGTAAAATCAATTATCAAAGGAGAAAAAATTGGTACTGGTACTGGTTTTTTAGGCGTGATTATGGGAGAGAATTCAAAAACCGGAATTAATTGTTCTCTAATGCCAGGTATTTTAATCGGTCCTAATTGTTTAATTGGTCCAGGCTCAATTGTTTTTAAAAATGTTGAAAGTACATCAGAAAAACTTTAAAAAAACAGTTAAGATAGTTATAGAATCGATTAAGCAAGGAAAAGTTATAATTTGTCCTACTGATACAATTTACGGATTGATATGCGATGCAACAAATAAAAAAGCGGTTGAGAAAAATTTTAAAATTAAAAAGCGAAGCATTAAGAAACCTATTCCTGTTTTTGTAAAAGATATAAAAATGGCAAAAAAAATAGCCAAAATTGATAAAAAACAGGAAAAATTTCTGAAATTAGTTTGGCCTGGGAAAGTAACGGTTATTTTAGAAAGAAAGAAGACTAAGATTAAATTATATGGAGTTGAGAAAAAAACTATTGCTCTCAGAATTCCTGATTTTAAGCTAATTAATTTTTTATTAGAAGAATTAAATAAGCCATTAGTTGGGACTTCAGCAAATATTTCCGGGAAACCTTCTTCTGGTATTTTTGGAAAAGTTTTACAACAATTTAAAGAAAGTAAACATCAGCCAGATTTAATAGTGAACGCTGGGAGATTGTCTGAGAAAGCTTCAATGGTTATTGACTTAACAATTCTTCCACCAAAAATTTTAAGAATATGATAATTCTTGCTATTGAAACTTCATGCGATGATACTTGTATTGCAATTATTAAGACAAAAGGAAAACAAAACCCACAATTTGAAATTCTTTCTAATATTATTTTCTCGCAGGTAAAGCTTCATGCAAAATATGGAGGGGTTTATCCTACTATAGCGAAAAGAGAGCATCAGAAAAATTTGCCGTTAGCATTTAAAAAAGCTTTGACTAAAGCTAAAAATTCTCAGATTGATTTGATTGCCGTAACTGTAGGACCTGGATTAGAACCTTGTTTATGGCAAGGCATAAACTTTGCTAAAGATTTAGCAAAAAGATTTGATCTTCCAATTATTCCGGTTAATCATATTGAAGCTCACATACTTGCGAATTTTATTTATTTTAATTTTCAAGAAATTTTTCCAGCGATGTGTTTAGTAGTAAGCGGCGGTCATACCGGTTTAATTTTAATGAAAAATATCGGTAAGTATAAATTGATTGGCGAAACAAGAGATGATGCTGCAGGTGAATGTTTTGATAAAGTAGCTAGAATCTTGGGGTTAGGTTATCCAGGTGGCCCTAAAATTGCAGTAAAGGCTGCAGAATATGAAATATTAAATACAGAATATAAAATTAATCTTCCTAGACCGATGATTTATCAAAAAAACTGTGATTTTAGCTTTTCTGGATTAAAAACGGCAGTTTTGTATGATTTTAAAAAACATTCCTTGAAAGATAGAAAATCAAAAGTTTATATTAAAGAAATGTGTTTTGAAACTCAACAGGCGATAATCGATGTTTTAATTAAAAAAACAATAAAAGCAGCTAAAGATTATAAAGTAAAATCAGTAATACTTGGTGGTGGTGTTTCTGCCAATACTGAATTAAAAAAGCAGTTTGAAAAAAGAGTGAAAAAAGACTGTGTTACTCTCGTAGCTCCTCCGTCGCATATTAAATTTCATGTTCCAGATTCTAAATTTTGTACCGACAATGCAGTAATGGTAGGAATAACTGCCTTTTATCATAAAAATAAAGCAACATTTAATTTAGAAAAAATTAATGCTGATGCTAATTTGAAAATATGATTTCAAAAAGTCAAAAATATGTAATTGGAATTGATACTGGTGGAACAAAAACTGTAGCTGCTTTGGCCAACTTAAAAGGAAAAATTTTAGTTAAAGCCGAAACTAAATCATCCAATCCTAATAAAATAGGTATAGCAGCAGCAGCTAGGGAAATTAGTTCCGCAATTTTAAGAGTAAATAAAAATTTTAGAAAAGCAAAAATTATTTCAATTTATATTGCTTTAGCTGGGGGAGCTCAAAGAAATCCATTAATAAAAAAACAAATAAAAAATGTTCTGAAAAAAAATCTTGAACTTCTATTTATTTTTAGAGAAAAATTAATAATAGAAGGAGATGAAAAGGCTGAATTTCGTGCAGGAACTAATAAAAAAGATGGAATTCTTATTATTTCTGGAACAGGTTCTCTTAGTTATGGCTGGAATCAAAAGAAAGAAGAAAAAACTCTTGGTTGGGACTATCTCTTAGGAGATAAGGGGAGTGGTTTTTGTATAGGACAAAGTGCTCTTAGGGCGGTTTGCTGTTCAATTGATGAAATGGGGCCAAAGACCCTACTTACTAATCTTATTTTTAAAAAATTAAAAATAAAAAATGAAGGGGATTTAATAAGAAAAATTTATCAACCAGAGGCAGTAAAAATTATTGCTTCAATATCACCTGTAGTAAATAAAGCAGCGGAAATGGGAGATAAAATTGCTAGAAATATTTTAACTGAGGCCGCTAAAGACTTAGCTTTAGCTGGAAATCAAAATATTAAAAAATTAAACTTGAAAAACAAAAAATTTCCATTAGTATTGGCAGGAGGAGTATTCAAATCAAAAATTGTTTTAGATATGGTAAAAAAAGAAATTAAAAAATTTGCTCCTAAAGTAGAATTTATTAAACTAAAACAAGAATCAGTAATTGGAGCAGTAAAATTAGCCATAGAGCAGATAAAAATCAATTAATATTTTTAAATATGCCTTTTTATCTTTCGCCCGTTCAGTTTCTTAATTATTTTTTGAGAAGAAAATCCACTCAGTTTTTTACCAGTATTGCTATCCGTTCTTTAGCTTTCGGAATGGTTTTAATTTTTGAGCCGATTTATCTATATCTTTATTTTGGAAAATCTCTTTCTCAAACCTTATTATTTTTTGCTGCAATCTATGGTCTTTATGGCTTATTAGCGGTTTATGGAGGAAAAATAATGGCTAAAATTAGCTTAAGACGTAGTATGCTTTTAAGCCATTTTTTCTTTTTTGGTTATTATTTATCTTTATTTTTTATTTATAATTCTCCTTTACTAATACCTTTATCCATAGTTTTGTGCGCAATAGGGATGACTCTTTTCTGGCCAGCTTTTCATACTGATTTTGTTCGTTTTTCGGAAAAAGGATATCAGGGCCAGATAGTAGGAAAAATGAATATTGCCTTTTCTATCCCGACTATTATTGCTCCAATTATTGGTGGTTTAATTTTAACCTCTGCTGATTATTCCGGTTTATTTATTGCGGTTTTAGTATTGCTTTTTGCTTCTTCTATTCCTCTTTTTCTTTCAAAAGAAGTTCACGTTATTTATAGTGATTCTTATCAAAAAGCCTGGAAGAGAATTTTTAAAAAAGAAAACAGAAAAACTAATTTAGCTTTTGCTGCTAGTGCTATGGAAGTAGGAATTAATAGTTATCTCTGGCCATTGTTTATGTTTATTTTAGCTATCAGCTATACTCAGATGGGAGGAATTACTACTTTTGCTTTAGGAATGACTGCTTTATTTACTTTATATATGGGCAAGATTTCTGATAAAATTATTAATCGAGTCTGGTTTTTAAATATTGGCTCTTTTCTAACTTCTATGGCTTGGATAATAAAATATTTTGTAGTAACTCCATTTGACGCTTTTTTAGCTCATGCTATTTACGGAATTTGTCGAACCTCATCCAGTATTCCTTTTCAAACTCTTTTTTATGAAAAAACATTTCTAAAGGGCGCAGAAGCAGATGAATTTATTGTTTATCGAGAAATAATTATAAATATTTCCAGATCTCTTTTCTTTATAATTTTGGCTGGAATATTCTTTGTCTTTCCAAAAATAAATATTTCTTTTATAATAGCAGCAGTAATGTCTTTAGGTTTTATGTTTTTAGGGATACCTCCAAAATTAAAATTTAAAAAAATATGGACATCAAAATAATAAAAAAAATTGATCCTAAAATAGCTAAGCTTATTAAGGACGAAGAAAAGCGCCAGGAAGACACTTTATGTTTAATTGCCTCGGAAAATTATCCTTCAAAAACAGTAAGAGAAGCTTTGAGTTCGGTTTTTGTTTTCAAGTATGCTGAAGGAAGACCTTATAAAAGATATTATGGGGGATTGGAAAATATTGATAAACTAGAAACATTAGTTGAGGATAGAGCAAGAAAAATTTTTGAGTTGAATTCTAAAAAATGGGCGGTTAATGTTCAGCCCTATTCAGGATCTCCAGCAAATTATGCTGTCTTGCGTGGACTTTTAGAACCAGGCGATAAAATTATGAGTTTAACTTTAGCTCATGGAGGGCATTTAAGCCATGGCGCACCGGTTTCTGTAGCCGGAAAAGACTTCAAAATCGTTAATTATTTTTTAGATAAAAACGGTTTTCTGAATTATAAAGAAATTGAAAAAATAGCTAAAAAAGAAAAACCAAAATTGATTATTGCAGGATTTTCGGCCTATCCAAGAAAAGTTGATTTTAGAAAGTTTGGGAAAATTGCTTCAAATATTAATGCCTATTTCTTGGCTGATATTGCTCATATTGCAGGTTTGATTGCTGGAAAATGTCATCCAAGTCCTTTTCCTTTTGCCGACGTTGTGACTACTACGACTCATAAAACTTTACGAGGACCAAGAGGAGCTATTATTATTTGTAGAAAAGAATTAGAAAAAAAGATTTTTTCAAAAGTTTTTCCAGGACTTCAAGGCGGTCCTCACGAACATACAATTTGCGCTATTGGTGTAACCCTAAAAGAAGCTCTAACCCCCAGATTTAAAAAATATGCTTGGCAAGTTATTAAAAATGCCAAAGTTTTAGCCATTGAACTTAAAAAATATAATTTTAATTTGATTTCTGGGGGAACCGACAATCATTTAATTTTAATTGATTTGACCAATAAAAATATTACAGGAGGAAAAGCACAAAATTTATTAGAAAAAGCCAATATAATTATTAACAAAAATACTGTTCCTTATGATATTCGCTCTCCTTTTGATCCTTCAGGAATTAGGTTAGGTACACCTGCTTTAACTAGCCGGGGAATGAAAGAAAAAGAAATGAAGAAAATTGCTTTTTTGATAAATGAGATTATTTTTAATTCTAAGTCTTTTTCCAAAGTTAAAAAAGAAGTTAAAAAACTTTGTCAAAAGTTTCCAATTCAGTGAAATTACTTAAAGGTACCGAGTTATCAAAAAAATTTTTAGTTCATCTCAAAAAAAAGCTTGGAAAATCTAAGCTAAAACTAAGATTAGCCGTGATTCAAATAGGTCGAAATTATATTTCTGAAGTCTTTATCGGCCAAAAGAAAAAAGTTGCTGAAAAAATTGGTATAGGTTTTAAGTTATATCAATTTGATAAAAAAATCGAAAAAGATCGACTTAAAAAGAAAATTAAAGAAATTATTAAAAATCCTCTTAATTCTGGGATAATTATTCAGCTTCCTTTGCCGAAACAATTCTTAGCCGATGACTTTTTAAATCTAATTCCTGAAGAAAAAGATGTTGATATTTTATCGGAAAAGAGTTTGGGAAAATTTTATCAAGGGAAATTAAAAATTTTACCGCCGATAGTTAAAGGTATTTTATCTCTTTTAAAGAATTATAAAATTAAACTAAAAGGCAAAAATGTTGTTATTATAGGGGCGGGGAGATTAATTGGTTTACCTTTAAATCTTCAACTTTTAAAAGAAAAAGCAACTCTTTTAGTTTTGAACGAATTTACTAAAAACATTTCTTTTTTTACAAATAAAGCCGATATTTTAATTTCGGGAGTTGGTAAGCCAAACTTAATAAAAAGTAATATGATAAAAAAAGGAGCAGTTGTAATTGACGCCGGAATAAGTCAAAGAAATGGAAAAGTGATCGGTGATGTTGATTTCAAAGAAGTTTCTAAAAAAGCAAGTTATATTACGCCTGTTCCGGGTGGTGTAGGACCGATGACTGTCGTTTCTTTACTTGAAAACTTAGTAGAATTAAACAAATCAAATGAATCTTGATTTTTATATTTTTCAACAAATAAATCAATTTGCCGGAGAATTTCTTTTTTTAGATGCTCTGGCAGTTTTTTTTGCAAAATACCTCGGTTATGTTTTAATTTTTTTTCTTATTTTGTTTCTTTTAAAAAATATTAAGAAATATTGGCGAATGGTAATTACGGCTTTTGGTGCGGCTATTTTCACTAGATTTTTTATTGCCAATATTATTCATTGGTTTTATTATTGGCCTCGTCCCTTTGTTAGAAATGAAGTTAATTTACTTTTACAACATGCTAACGTTTCTTCTTTTCCTTCCGGGCACGCTGTTTTTTATTTTGCATTATCTACTGTAGTCTATTTTTATAATAAAAAGGCTGGCATTCTATTTTTAATTGCCAGTTTTATAATTTCTTTTGCTCGAGTTTTCTGCGGTATTCACTGGCCCTCAGATATAATAGCAGGGGCTTTAATTGGGGTATTTTTTGGCTGGTTGATCTACACTCTTTCTAAGAAGTTTTTTAAATAGTGCCGCGGGTGGGACTCGAACCCACATGGGATTTCTCCCACAGAATTTTGAGTTCTGCACGTAAACCAATTCCGTCACCGCGGCTCATTTTCTTTTTATCAAATAATTACATTCTTTTCCAGAGCATTTTACTTGACCTCTTTTAGTTTCTACTAAGAGAGAATTACACTTCGGGCATTTTTCTCCGGTTGGTTTATCCCATAAAGCAAAATCGCATTTCGGAAAACGATTACAGCCGTAAAAGATTTTTCCTTTTTTGGTTCTTTTTTCTACAATGTCTCCTTCTTTACATTTAGGGCATTTTATTTTTAATTTGTTTTCTTCTAATGATTCGGTATATCTGCATTTTGGAAATCCGGAGCAGGCATAAAATTTTCCAAATTTGCCCAATCTAATTAATAAAGGAGCTCCGCATTTAGGACAAATTTTTTCAGTTGGTTTTTCAGTAAACTCTTTTTTAGAAATTTCTTGATATTTCCGTTCTAAGTTTTTTTCAAAGGGTTCATAAAATTCTTTAATCAAAGGAATCCATTTTTTTTCACCTTCGGAAATTCTATCTAAATTTTTTTCCATTTCAGCCGTGAAATTAATATCAACAATTTTTGGAAAATGGGAAACTAATAAATCATTTACAACTAATCCGATTTCAGTTGGCTGAAACCTTTTCTCTATATTTTTCTCGATATAATTTCTTTCTTGAATTGTTGATATTGTTGGTGCGTAAGTTGACGGCCGGCCAATACCAGCTTCTTCTAAAGTTTTAATCAGTGTAGCTTCGGTATATCTTGCCGCAGGTTTTGTAAAATGTTGAGAAGGGAGAAGTTCTAATAATTTTAAAACTTCATCTTTTTTTAAAAAAGGTAATTCGGCTTCTTCGAATTTAATTGGATAAATTTTTAAAAAGCCGTCAAACTTTAAGATTTGGCCAGTAGCTCTGAAAACGTAATTCTTAGCAGCAATATCTATTTTTGTTAAATCAAAAACGGCTTGAGCCATTTGAGAAGCAGTAAATCTTCGCCAGATTAAATCGTAAAGTTTTGATTGAGAAGCGTCTAGTTTTAGAGATTCTGGAACTTTATTTGGATAGCTTGGTCTGATTGCTTCGTGAGCTTCTTGTGCACCCTTGGCTTTCGTTTTATATTTTCTGAATTGATAATAATTTTTACCATAATTTTGAGTAATAAATTTTTTTGCAGATTCTAAAGCTAAATCCGAAAGGTTTAAAGAGTCAGTTCGATGATAGGTAATAAATCCTTTTTCATAGAGCTGTTGGGCAATTCTCATAGTGAATTTTGACGGGAAGTGAAATTTTTTCCATGATTCTTGCTGTAAAGTACTGGTGGTAAAGGGTGGCAAAGGATTTCTTTTCATTTCTTTTTTTTCAATATCAATTACTTTGTACTCTGTTCCTTCTAAATTTTTAATAATTTCATCTATTTCTTTTTTTGTTTTAATTCCCAATTTTGAAATAATTTTACCATCTTTTTTTATTAATAAAGCTTCAAATTTACTACTTTTGACCTTAAGGAGTGAAACGATAATTGTCCAGTATTCTTGTGGAATAAACTTTTGGATTTCTCTTTCTCGTTCTACAACAAGACGGACAGCTATTGACTGCACTCTCCCAGCCGATAAACCACGGGCTATTTTTTTCCATAAAAAAGGAGATAGCTTA
>Ga0268285_1000068_pt1 | contig 66069 bp, 64 predicted proteins | sample saktaG_2_FD_190144 | JGI IMG/M metagenome (GOLD analysis project Ga0268285, IMG submission 190144) | Saline water microbial communities from Sakinaw Lake, British Columbia, Canada - sak_2013_06_06_120m | ecosystem: Environmental > Aquatic > Non-marine Saline and Alkaline > Saline ... | reverse complement strand
CAGATTGAATTTACTGGATTCCCGCTTTCGCGGGAATGACAAAGCTTGTCCTCGACCTGATCGGGGAAGGGTAGAAAATTGACTTTTTACGAATGCATCGAAGTTAGTTTAGTAAAAGGGGGATTTTAAATTTTTAGCGTTCCTATCAAGTCGTTAATATCTTCGATACCGTGCTCGATTAAATAATTATCTATACCCTCAAGGACATCAATCGTCGTATGAGGATTTACAAAATTAGCCGTCCCTATCTGAACGGCCTTCGCCCCCGCAATAAGGAATTCAACAGCATCTGCTGCATCCATGATTCCCCCGACTCCTATTACAGGAATGGATACACTCTTTACTACTTCCCATACCATCCGCAGTGCTACCGGTTTTATCGCCGGTCCGGACAATCCACCTGTAATGTTCTTCAAATGTGGGACTCTCTCTTCAATATTTATCGACATTCCCTTCAGCGTATTGATCAGAGATACGGCATCTGCCCCCCCCTCTTCCACGCTCCCCGCTATTTCTGCGATATTGGTTACATTTGGTGTTAGCTTGACCATCACTGGAAGATCAGTCACGCCTTTCACCGCCCTCGTCACCTTGTTCGCCATATCGGGATCAGTGCCAAATTCGACACCGCCCTTCAGCACGTTGGGGCAGGAGATATTTATCTCCAGACCGGCTATTCCTCTGACACCGCTTAATTCCTGTGCAAGCTTTCTGTACTCCTCAACAGTTTCCCCAAATATATTAACTATTACAGGGACATCAAAGTTTCTCAGGAAGGGAAGTTTTTCATCAATAAAAGACCGTACACCGACATTCTCAAGCCCGATGGCGTTGAGCATTCCACAGGGCGTTTCCATAATTCTGTGGGGGGAATTGCCGACTCTTGGTTTAAGAGAGATACCCTTGACGATTAAGGCACCCAAACGGTTCAGGTCAATTAAGTTAGCGTACTCTTCTCCGTAGCCGAAGGTGCCGGAAGCGGTCATAACCGGGTTCTTCAGTACCAGACGGCCAATGTCAACCTGCAGTTTTGGATTATAAGAATTTTTCAAGTTCTCTTTCATAATTAATCCCGAATAAGTTCATGAATATCAAAAACAGGACCATCGCTACATACCTTTTTATAGCCTGATTTTACACGGATGGCACACCCGAGGCACGCTCCTACACCGCATGCCATCCTCTCTTCTACCGATACCTGGCAGGGGACGGCCTGATTCCTCAATATCTCAGCCAGGCGCTTTATCATGGGAAATGGACCGCAGGAATAGACCACCGAATCACTGCTGTTATACGATAGTATATCCTGCTCAAAAAGTTCTGTCACAAGACCATGGTACCCCCTGCTGCCATCATCGGTACTTATTCTGATATCAGAACATATCTCGCCCATCCTGTCCAGACCGACAATGAGGTCTTTTCTTTGTGCACCCACGTAACAAATTATCTGCGGAGGGTTGGGTTTATTGATGGTATCTGCCCCGTAGTAGTGTCCGAGAAAGGAAAGGGGCGCTATGCCGATACCCCCCGCGACCAGAACGACACGCTTGCAATGGGAAAATATATCAAATCCCCGGCCCAGCGGACCGAGAATGTCAATTTCGTCATCCGGTTTCAATCGTGAGATTACGGAAGTTCCCTTACCCACCACTCTGTATAGAAGCTCCATGGTAAGATCATTGGTGCTTGGATAAAGGCGATGAATGCTAATCGGTCTTCCCAGGAACGGAAACTCCCTCCCCTTTACCCGTAACATAACAAACTGGCCGGGAGTGACTCCCCGAAACGATGCCTCGGCGGAGCTGAAATGACCAGACACGTTGAGGGACATTAAGAAGTGGCCTTTAGCGATTTCCCTGTTGAATATAATTTTTCCCGACATCCTTACGGGTTTATGCGGTATGCTAACCACTAATCACCTGCCTTTTTAAAGTTTTCTCTCAAGTCTGCCCACATAATCAAAGCATCCTCCTTTGTATCGGAATAATAGAGGGGCCTTGTCCACTTCGCTGTAAAGTAGAACTTTTCGTATAGTTTTATGGCAGGTGTATTAGACCTGCGTACTTCTAAGGTAGCATAGATTGCTCCCTTGTGAAGTGAAATATTTATCATTGCCGCTATCAATTGTGACGCTACCCCTCGCATTCTTAAATCTTCCCGTACAGCTATATCTCTTATATGAACTTCATCGACAACCGTCAAAAAATTAATATATCCCGCAACTTCCCACCCATTTTCACCGTCTACCCTCGCTACCAGATTATGGTGCAATGGTAAAGTCAATTCCTGCCTGAATGTTCCTTCAGACCATGCTGTTACAAAGGAACTACATTCTATTGCCATAACTTCTTCAAGATCCTCAAACGTCATTTCTGTTACTTTAATATCTGCCGATTTATTTGATTTAGTATATTGATTCACGGCACACCACTTTTAAAGAATTATAAAATTCCGAGTAAAAATTCAAAAACAACCGTAACTATAAGAAAAGCACCACAGAACACAGGGATGGTACCACGCAAATTTATTGTATTGAGAGCTACGGCAACACCAAGCAGTGGAAGGAATAAGTATGTATAAGAGAGCGCTGTTAGACCCCTCTGGGGAATAAGGGGAAAGACATACTTCAGGATTGTTACGCCCAAGATTAAAAAGACAAAGATAAAGACCGCTGTGAAGAAAAATGTCTTAAACAGTCCAAAAATATGTTTACGGGAAATACTTTTGATGTCACCTATTTTTGCATCTTCTACAGCCTTTCGGGAAAGTTTGTCGTTAAACCTCATAATATAGACATCCATCTTCTTCCCAAGAATACCGAGGGGGATAAAAAGAAGAATCGAAAAGGCTATCAATTCCCTGGAAAGGTGACCCAGTTCCCTTCCCGTTAATATTGAACCGGCGACTACAAGAACAGCAACAATAGAGTCGTTTGGAGGAACGTAGACACCAATAGGCGATCTGTCAATCCACAGCAACTCTATTAAGGCACCTGCAATCAGTCCCGTGTATGGATCTCCCAAAACAAATCCTATGATAGGGCCGACGACTACAGGTCTGGAAAGCATGACCTGTAATAAAATTCTGTCCAGGCAAATGATGCCTCCGACAACGGCGACTGTAATTGCTTCAAGTAACATGGAAAATAGTAAGAGACTCTTGAAAAAGGGTTCACTATGAAGGGTATACCCCACAAAGTTGCATTGAAAATGTACAGCGAGCATACCCTGAAAAACAACAAGATTTTTTTACGCTTGAAAGATTCCCCGCAACTTGCTGTAGAGAGCTGCATTTTTTTGATGCATACAGGAAAAAGTTTATTTTTTTGATTGACAGGATTTTTAAGTAAGCTTGGATTTTTTTATCACGTCACGGAAATTGAGCGGTTTGTCTCTCGGAATGCACCGCAACTCTACCTCAACCCCAGAATCGACCAGGAATCGTAAATTTTCTATATCCTCCTTACATAAATAAACCGCTGGCGAGTAGAATTTTCTATCTTTCTTGCTATGAGCGCTGCCTATATTCAACTTTTCAAATTTGAAACCGAAGCTGTATGCCTTTAAGGCATTGTGGATGTCGTAAAAGAGAACGATAGTTTTTTTACCTTGTTTTTCATAATGGGAACAGTTTTTAGTGAATTCCTCTATACTGTTTACTATAACTTCAACATCACTCGGAACAGCCATTCTTATTACTGATTTTCTGAAGAAGTCGTTTGCCACATTGTCATCTACAACCACGATACATGAAGCCTTGATAAATGGAAGCCACGTTTCCAATATCTGACCATGAATAAGTCTGTCATCGATTCTTACAAGTGAAATGTTCATAAGATGGCCATAAAGCTTATTGTTTGCCAATTTTTTTGTTCAAAATTTCACTGGCGAGGGATATGTTTCTCATCCCGTAATCCTTGATGGAACAAGCAAAATCCGCCAGGTCTTTTTCTCTGATATCTGGAAGTTTGAGCAACATGGGAAGGTTTACACCGCTGATAACCTCCAGCTTTCCTTCTTTCAAGAAAGATAAAGATAAGTTTGAAGGAGTACCGCCAAAAAGGTCCGTCAAAATTAGGACACCTTTGCCTTTGTTTACTTTCTTTATGCTGGAGGTGATTTCCTTCTTTAATTCCTCGACACCTTTTGTCGGATCCACCGAAATGGCAAGCACACCATCTATCCTGCCCTTTATCAGCTCAGCGGCCTGTATCAACTCATATCCAAGATTGCCATGAGTTATTATCAGTACACCTATCATTATTTCCTGCCCCTAAATTAACTTTTAATGAAGTACGCTAATTGATTGTCTTCTGATTGTCAAGAATTTATCATTATCCGTTCAACACGGCAGTTTTTCGCCCTTGACATAAAACCTCATTCATCATAAATTGACCGAGAGTGCCCTCGTAAACCCTGCCTTGAAGGTAGGGTAAGAGGATGTGCAGTATAAGACAAACAAGTTCCTTATTAGAAGTCCCCCGCTTTCTATGAGGAATGAGAAAACCATACTTTTTTAAACTTCTGTTCTTATAATGGCCACAAAAACCAAAATTACCTGTCCTAACTGCGGCTCTAAAATCAAATCTTACCAGAATCCTGTGCCGACCGTTGACATAATAATTGAACTGGAAGAAGGGGAAATTGTTCTTATAAAAAGAAAAAATCCTCCCATCGGATGGGCAATCCCCGGAGGCTTTGTAGATTACGGAGAATCTCTCGAGGAAGCAGCAATAAGGGAAGCAAAAGAGGAGACATCTCTTGATGTCATCCTCCTGGGACAGATGCATGCCTATTCAAAGCCGGACAGGGATCCCCGCCAGCATACCATCTCAACTGTTTTTATGGCCAGGGGGAAGGGAATACCCGTTGCGGCAGATGACGCCGCCGAAATCGGCATATTCACCAAAGATAATCTCCCAGATTCGCTAATGTTTGACCATGAACAAATACTAACAGACTATTTCAACAGAAAAGTTTAACTGGTAAAGAAGTAAGGATACGCAATTGCTTACTCTAACTGCGACAAGAGGGGGTTTATACAATCCCTCTCTAATTTGGGAAACCGGCTTGTATGATTCAAGGCTGTCTAAATCTAACTTCCACCGGAAGGCTTGCCCGCAGGCTGCGTCACCAATTCCGCACAGAGTGTGTACGAACGGGGATGCAAGGATGGAAGCCCCTAGACGCGGTAAAGCTCGAAGACTGGCTGACCCGGGTGTGGTTCGAATCATGGCCTGAAAAGATACCCGCATCTGAACTTTACAGGATAAATCTCTGGAAAGAATTAGCGGAGAAGATCCCACCACCCTTTCCACTTGATAAAGATTTCAATCTCTATCGGCCGCTCGATGAAAACTACGGCACTATGATCCGTTGTAAGATTAATCCTGCATCCGGTCTGCCCTCTACACCACTTGTTGAATGGCGAAGAACGATCAGCAGAGCTTTCAAAAAAACCCTCGATGGCAAGAACTTTTTTCACCCATCGGAACTTCCCTCTTATGTAGGAAAAGCCATCACAGGAAACATCATTACCTGTCCTGACAGGATATCAATTCTCGGGTTTGAATCTCCTGCCCCGATAGAAGAGGAACTCTTTAAACTCCTCGAAGACATAGCCGATGTTGAGTACGGGGGAAACTCCGGAAGAAGACCGGAGTATCTCGAAGCGATCACACTCCCCTCTCCCGAGCAGGAAGTCATCTATCTTGCTCATCGTCTGATTGAGGATGCAAGGTCAATACCGCTCCATCGAATAGGGGTGGTTGTACCCGACCTGAACGCTTATTCGATCATGATTGAGCGAAGCCTGAAGGAATTGATGGGGGCAAGCCCGCCGAAGGGAACCTCGTGGTTCAACATAACACTCGGCATACCTCTTATCAACTCCATGCTGGTCAAGGCAGCCCTTATCCCCCTGAGGTTAATGACAGAGGGTGCGTCCCGGGAACTATTCCTATCTCTCCTCCTGTCCCCTTATTACGGATGCTGGCAGGGAAAACGCCACGCAATTGCCAGGGCTGATATAATCTGGAGGGCACGCTTTGTTGAATTGGGCCTGGATAATCTATTGGACTCTTTGAAGAGAGATGATCCGGACATACTCGGGAAAATACTTTGTAAAGAGGCAGAAGGTTTTCTCGAATTTGCCAGGCTCAATTTCTCTCGCAGGCAGACTGCCTCCTATTGGATAAATGCCGTTGAAAAACTCTGGTCTTCCCTTGGATTTCCCGTTATCTCCGATGAGAAAGATACTATAGATTCAGGGCACCTCAGGGAAATCTTCCACGACTTGTCACTTAATCTTGGCGATATTGCGATGGATGGGCATGAATTCTATTCATTCCTTGCACATAGTGCGACCGGTAAAATGGTCCAGATAAAAGGATCGGAAGAAGCGGGTATTCAGATACTGGGGCTTATAGAATCACGCGGCCTTGATTTTGACAAGCTATACGTGCTCGGACTGGACGACAGGGCTCTACCCCAGCCCGTCAGGCCGATGCCGCTTCTCGATACGTCTGAGCGGAAGCTTGTTCATAGAGGAACACCGGCCTCCTCGTACGAAATAGGATTAAAAGCATTTTCAAATCTTATCTCCTGTGCACCGGATGTGACGCTCACGAGAGCGGAACAGAAAGAGTCAAAGCCCCTTTCACCCTCACCCTTCTGGCCCAAAAACGAATCGGAAAAATACCTGAACATCTGGACTGACCCCGGTAACGCATGGGCAAGGGCTCCCTGGCTAAGATCAGCCTATGAGGGATTGAGGATCGCCGCTTCCGGAGGCGATCCGAAAATTGCCGGCATAAAAAGATCAGAGGACACATTACTAAAGAAAACGGCACTTTCCGAGGGGATTTCGGCAACCGGTATAGAAACGGCCATCAGATGTCCTTTCAGGTTCCTCATTGACGGCATCTTGAAGATAAAACCCTTGGAAGAAAAGATGTCTGTTGTCTCGCCAATGGAGCGGGGACTGAGGATTCACAGGATAGTGGCTTTCTTTACCAGTGCTGTTAGAGAAAAGGGGCTTCATTTGGAACGGGACAGGGGGAAGGCGCTTTCGCTTCTTACCGAATGCGTTGATCAAGTACTAAAAGATGTTGTGCACCTCCCCCAGTGGGAGGTGGAGCGCCGTCTGCTTCTCTTCGAAGACTCACCCCCTGGCATGCTTATCTCCTGGCTTGATGCCGAAACGGGGCATCGACAGGAGGGGTGGGAATGCATTGCCGAGGAGGCGGATTTCAGAGGACTCAAATGTGACGGCTGGTCTTTCCCCATCAAAGGCAGAATAGATAGAATCGATTATCATAAAGATAAAGGCCTTATCTGCTGGGACTACAAAACCGGAACGTATCCGAATCAAAGGGACATTCTGGAAAGGCTTATAGCCCCTCAGCTTCCAGTTTATCTGCTCGCCCTGCGCATGGGAAACGTTTCGGTCGTCGATGAATATCTCAAACAGAAAACGCCCCTTTTGGCGGGGTACGCGCAGATTAAAACTCCGGCCACAGTAAAAATGCACCAAATCAAAGGAATCGAAGAGGCGCTGAGTAAATGGATAACGACAATTGCCGATGTGGAAAAAATTCTCGAAAGAGGAGACTTTCGTGCTAACCCCTACCCCGTATCAAATATAGAGAACAGGGCGTCAGCCTGTGAAAAGTGTTCCTGCATTACTCTTTGCGAAAGAGGGATTGTACCTAAAGAAATGGAAAATGACAGTTAATCTTACTGACAAAAATGAGCGCCTATCCGCCCTCGACACGGCTGGCAGCCACCATGTTGAGGCTCCGGCCGGTTCCGGCAAGACCCTGCTTTTGACCATGAGATTTCTCAAACTGCTGGGAGAGGTGAATCACCCCGGAGAGATCATAGCCCTTACCTTTACCGAGAAGGCTGCAGGAGAGATGCGGGATCGTATTCTCCGTGCGTTGAATATGGCCCGGGACAATGAAACTCCCGGGGATTCCCTGGACGACACACTCATGAAACTTGCCGGCAATGCCCTTGGCCGCCATAAACAGCTCACCTCTGCAGATGTTCTGAACATTATGACATTCCACGGTTTCTGTCTCTATATAGCCAGACGTGCTCCCCTGGAAGCAGAAATCGCACCCGACTGCGAAATCATGGATGAAAAAGTCCAGCCCATTTTAATTGACGAAGTGCTGCAGCGTGTACGGAATCGGCTCTTCTCATCTCCCGGGGGTGACATAAAAAGGGCTGCCCTGGAAAATCGCCTTCTTTACCACAACAACAACTGGGACGGCATCTCAAAAGAGCTGAAAGAGGTTATAAGAACAAGGGATCAGTTTCAAGATCTGATAATGGAAATACGTTCACATGGGATTGCTTCCCTTCCGTCGATACTGAGTGAGCGGTTGCAGATCTACATGGAGAGATGTCTCCATAGTCTCCTGGAAAAATTTTCATTCTGCGATCTCGGTGCAAAATGGGGAGAATTTACGGAGCACCTCTCCAGCAAAGGTGCGGAGACCAACAGTCTGCCATCCTCACTTCCGGGGTCATCCTGGGAGGAACTTCCCCGCTGGCAGGCCTTAGCAGAAAAAATACTTACGAAAAGCGGGAGTCCGAGAAAGCAGTTCGGACCATCAAGCGGATTTTACAGCAATTTCAAAAAGACCGCATGGGCAGAGTTGATCGAGAGCCTTCCAGAGGATGTCACAAAAGCGCTACATGATACAAGGGACTATCCGTCAAAGGGTGACACCATAGCCGATATCGGCGTCCTTTCAGACTTCATAATCCTTGCGGTGGAGGTCATCGGCGAATATGAAGCGATATGCAAAAAACGGCATATCATCGATTTCATCGGGCTGGAACAGTCGGCACTCCGAGTATTGAATGAGGAAAAGCCGACCGACCTCCACCTGTATCTTGATCACAGGATACGACATCTGCTTGTCGATGAGTTTCAGGATACGAACCGGAACCAGTGGGAACTGATAAAGAGACTGTGCAGCGGCTGGACGCAGGATGACGGCAGGACGATCTTTATCGTCGGTGATCCGAAACAGTCCATCTATGCCTTCAGAAACGCGGAGGTGAGGTTGTTTATCGAGGCCAAAGACGGCATTCCGCTTCCCGGGCAGGGAAAGCTCCCACTCGACACACATCTGTTAAAGACAAATTTCCGTTCCACGGAAGAATTGATAAAGTGGACGAACTCGCTTTTTGGCGATACAGTTATGATCAATCCGGACTCAGATGCCGATGAAGTTCCTTTCAATGCATCTGTTCCAGCCGGAAATAATAAAAAAGAGACGGTCATATCTCTCAATCTTTTTTCGGATAAAGATACCGACAGGGCAAAAGATGATGAGGCGAGGTGGCTTGCTAAAAAAGTAAAAAAGACGCTCGATGAAACGTCTGGCAAAAAATCCATCGCCATACTCTTATTTACACGAAACAGGATTCACCGATACCTTGCCGCCCTGAAGGAGGAACGAATCCCCGTTCAGGTACAGGAAGGGCTGAGTCTCATTGAAAGGCCGGAGATCATGCACCTTATGCAGACGGCCCGGTTCATGGTGAGGCCGCATGACGATATGGCTTGGGCATCTCTTCTTAGGTCGCCCTGGTCCTGGTTCGATGTAACGATTCTCCATGAGGCAGCCATGCAGGATGAGGAAAGCTGGGCGAACAAGATACACCTCACAGCAAAAACGCATCCCGAAATGGATGTCCTCTTAAAGGCTATTGACCAGGCAGTGATGAGGGTTGGAAGAGAGCCTCTCGGAAGGGTCGTCAAAGGGTTCTGGGAGACTCTCGATGGACCCAAGATAACGGCCTATCTTTACGGCATGGCAGGGGTTGCAAATTGCCGCCGTTTTTTTGAAATTTTGGAAGATGCTGAGGAGGGAGTTCCGCAGGAGACCCTGAATCGTATCGAAGTTACCCTCGATTCCCTCTATGAACCGGTGGATCCTACCGTATCGCGATCACTGGTTGAGATGATGACAATTCATAAGGCAAAGGGGTTGGAATTCGATTGTGTATTCCTTCCGTTCATGGACTGGAGACCGCTTGCCAGCGGCCCCAAAACGCCCCCTCCTTATCTTCTCGAAAGGATGCCGGGAACCGGCGAACAACACTTGATTGCCATGGGCCGTGATCGCCGTACCGAAGAACCCACAGCAACGTATAGGCTCCTCAACAAGATCCGTAAAGAACGTGACTGGGGAGAAGCTAAACGCACCTTTTATGTTGCGGCAACCCGGGCAAGAGACTTCCTCATCATGAGCGGTGTAGTAAAATCAAAGGATGAGGCTGTTTTTGCCCCCGACAAAAGTGTGCTAGGCTGGGTCATGGGTCATGAAGGCCTGAATGGAAAAGATCCCGCCGAAATAAAAGGCACTACCATCTCAGTTGCCGTCAACCCGGTAATAGATGCCCTTTCCACTAAAGATGAATGTGTTGATTTTATCCTTCCGGAGCCCCTTCCGCTTACCCCCGAGAGAATACCTTACGTTGTGGAAAGTCCTTCATTGCTCAAAACTGATGACCTCACTCACCTGGGTGATGACAATGCCGATGGCAGAGTTCGTGGAACCATAACCCACAGGATCCTGCACACCTCAATTATGGGTGCTAAGCTTCCAACCGAAGCTGCTGTCGTCACGGTGCTCTGCGCTGAAGGACTGCCTGCAGAGTTGGCCGCCCACATATCTCCCGGGATAATAGAAGAAGTTGAATCCACACTGAGCGATCCTTTTATAGCAGGGCTGATTGATAAATCTAATCCGGTAGTCCGAAGTGAATGGGCTATTGAGGACACATCGAAAGAAAGGCACATTCGTTCCGGCATTATCGATCTTGCAGTCTTTGATGGGAACAATTGGTGGATAGTGGATTTTAAAACCTCAAGGCCGACAAAAGGTGAGTCGTTTGAAAAATTTATATCCAGCGAGGAGGAGCTGTACAGACCACAGCTCGAAGCTTATCGATTCATGTTGAAAAAGGTGGAATCAGTCGGTAAGTCGTCAATTCATATGGGAATTTATCTCACCGCATTAAAACAATGGAGGAAGTTATGAGAATAAACGTCGGATGCTTTTAGCCATAATAGCCTGATATAACTATGATTCTTGTCAGTGGTACAAAACAGGGCAATCAGGTCTAAAGGCTTAAGAGCGCTATATTTGTTCTGTTTTTTAACAGACTTATTGACATATTAATAACAACTTCTGTGAATAAGTCTGGAGATTGTATTGTTTTTAAAAGACTTTTTTATTGACAAAAAAGTAAAAATGATTAGTTTAATTAAAACTCGATAAAAGAGAAAAAGGTGGTAAATTGACAAACCTGTATAAGTGCAAAAAGAAGAACACATTCATAACCGAACCCTGTCATGATGAAGCCTGTGAGTGGTGGCTGAAGAACGAAATATTTTGTAATTGTACTTGGGTTGCGTGCAATCACGGCCCCTTTACTCTTGAAGAGGTTGGTGCGATGATGGGGGTAACAAGAGAAAGAATAAGGCAAATAGAAGCAAAGGCCCTCAGGAAATTACAGCACAAAAAAAGAAGAGATCAATTGAAAGATTTTGCCTTACCGGATTACGATTATGATAGCTAGAAGATATTTTGATAATTACTTTTCTTTAATAATCTACTAATTCTCTGAGTTCCTTCCCAACCTTAAAAAACGGAACCTTTCTGAACGGAACATTAACTATTGCTCCTGTTTTAGGGTTTCTTCCTTCCCGGGAATCTCTCGATTTAACGGTAAAATTCCCAAATCCCCTGATGTCTATCCTCTCATTTCTTGATAATGCGCCTATCATTGCTTGGAATATAATATTGACTGCAAAATCTACATCCTTTTTGGGATAATCCTCCAGTCGCTCCTGTACTTTTTCAATGAGGTCTCTCTTTGTCATGATCTAACACCTAAAGCGGCAAAGCCGCAACCTCAAAAGTGCCTAAAGTGAGCTAAAGTTAATGTACACGCCTTCGGCACGGTCAAATTTGAAACAGGCTGCGCTGAAAGCGCATTTTTTAACTTTAGGCACTTTAGTTCACTTTACACTCTTAACTAAATCTTGCTGTTTGAACTGGTACCAATATCTGCGCAAAAAACGCAGTTGTTGAGAATAAAGACTCTAATAGCTGATTCCGCTAAACTCTTTCCTCAACTCACTTACGATGGCAGAAACCGTTTCTGTCAGAATATATCTCCAGAGTTTCAACTTTTTTTCTTTGGGATACACCACCTCGGGTTTCCCCTTTATTCCGGAGAGTTTTGCAGCAAGATTGATTGCATATTCTTTATCACCGAGGAAATCAACAAGACCCATCTTCAACGCTTGCCGTCCGGTAAAAATCTTTCCGTCAGCAATACTTGCCGCCTTTTCCTTTGATATCTTTCTGTTTAAAGAAACTGCCTCAAGAAACTGATCGTAAATATCATCAATAACTTCCTGGATGAGTCTTTTTTCATCGCGGGTCATCTCTCTCAGTGGGGAACCGATATCTTTGTATCGACCACTTTTAACGATAGAGGGTTTGAGCCCTATTTTCTTGAGAAGTTCTTCTACATTAGAAAAATGGACGATAACTCCGATACTGCCTGTTATCGTGCCTGGGTTGGCCACAATCTTATCAGCGGCACAGGCAACATAGTATCCTCCCGAAGTTGCCACTGACCCCATCGAAACAACCACATTCTTCTTTTTCTTCAGTGCAAGAACTGCTTTATATATCTCCTGCGAGGAGACCACACCGCCACCAGGCGAATCTACCCTCAAAACTACTGCTTTGATGCTATCGTCTTTGCTGTATTCAACCAGCTGATCCACAACAGGAGAAGAATCGCTGATGATTCCTTCCAGCGTTACGACACCAATTTTATTCTTAAGGGAAAAGGAGCTTTTGTCTCCGGTAAAGGTAGAAACTCCGTAAACAAAAATAAAAAATAAAATAAATATTAATACTAACAGAAATAATCCGAATATTACAGGATGCTTTCTCATTGCAGACTGTCTGTCCTTTGAAATCTTAAAAACGGTCAGCCATAAGTAAAATAGCAAAAACCTACTTGCTTATGCCCCGCAGTGGCAAGTGGTGTAATCTTCCGCCTGCTCCTTTTGACTGATCCTTTGTTGTTGAAGGCTGAATATTCACTTAAACTTTAAGAACCGGGAAATTAATTTCCGACAAGGCTTTTCCTAAGCTGGAAGTGACGTTTTTACTATTATTCAAATATTGTGATGTAGGGGTTTTATTCAAAGATGATTCGTGGTCTTTAATGCTTAGTCTCATCCTTCTGTTTTCCTGGTCTACATTTATAACAACGGCCGATACAACCTCTCCGATTGCAAACAAATCGGAGGACGAGTTTGCCCTCTTTTGCCCAAGCTCTGAAATATGAACCAGTCCTTCAATTCCTTCCTCTATTTCGACGAATATGCCGAAATCTGTAACATTAGTAACCTTTCCGGAAATTACGGAACCCGGGGTATACTTTGAATTAATTTCATCCCAGGGATTTTTTTCAATTTGCTTTATCCCGAGAGAAAACTTTTCATTTTCTACATCAATATTCAAAACTACCGCTTCTACTTCTTGCCCCTTTTTGAAAAATTCGGACGGATGTTTTACGCGATGTTTCCAAGAGATATCGGATATATGCACGAGACCGTCTATGCTCTCTTCAACTCCAATAAAAATCCCAAAATTTGTAATATTTCTTACTGTTCCTTTTACAATACTCCCTTCAGGATATTTTTCCTTCAGAATTATCCACGGGTTCTCGGAAGTTTGCTTCAAGCTGAGTGATATTCTTTTATCCTCGTGGTTCACATCAAGTACCACTACTTTCGTAATTGCACCCGGAGACAAAACCTTGGAGGGGTGTTTAATCTCCCTCGTCCAGAACATCTCGGAAATATGGATAAGGCCTTCCACTCCTCGTTCAAGTTCTACAAAGGCACCGTAATCCATAATGTTTACAACTTTCCCTTCTACTATGGAACCGATCGGATATTTCTCTGTAATAGTATCCCACGGATTTTCTGTAAGTTGTTTTAGTCCAAGAGTAACCCGTTCTTGCTCTCTATCGAAGGAGAGAATATTTACCGTTATCTTATCACCTTTGGAAAAATTAGTTGATGGACGTGTTATTCTTCCCCATGATATGTCCGTGACGTGCAGCAGACCGTCTATTCCACCCAGATCGACGAACAATCCATAATCGGTAATATTTTTAACAACACCTTCAACAATTTTTCCCGCTTCCATTGTTTCAAGAGTTTTGGTTTTTTCCGATTCCCGTTCCCTTTCTAATACAGACCTCTTTGATAATACGACATTATTCCTTTTTCTATCATATTTAAGAACATCAAACTCAAAAGTTTTGCCAACATATTTATCGAGGTTCTTTACGGGACGAATATCAACCTGGGACCCTGGAAGAAACGCCAGGATACCGATATCAACCGACAGTCCACCCTTCACTCTTTCTAAGACCGTACCTTCCATTGTGCCATTTCCCTCACAAGCCTTGATAATATCATCCCATACTTTTATTCTGGCGGCTTTTTCCATGGAAAGTACTAAATCACCGTCCGTTCCTCTCCTGTCAATAAATACAGCTATTTCATCATCAACAGCAACAGTGATATTCCCGTCATCATCTTTCAACTCTTCAATGGGAACACGCCCTTCTGTCTTCCATCCAACATCAACCATAACAACATCATCATTTATCTGTACGACCCGTCCGGTTACCACCTCTCCTATTTGAACGTTTTGCTGGTTCTGTTCAAAGAGTTCTTTGAAATTTAAATCTACCTGCTTTTTTACAGGTTGTTCCCCCTCCTTATTTTCAGTTTCTACCTCCTTTGAAAGCTCTTCATAATTTGATATTAAGTTATTTTCGTTAACCATTAACCAATTCCCCCTAATCTATTTTCTAACACCTCTAACACGGAGGTCAACTAACACACGGATTATAAAATATCAAGTGAATTGTGACAGCCTGAAATGCATATATCCTTTCCGGGTCACCACAATAGATTTATCTGAAAACAGAGGTCTCTTTAATAACTTTCATCATCTCCTCAACAACATCTGTAATGCTCATATCTGTAGAATCAATAGCAATAGAATCTTTAGCAGGTTTAAGGGGTGCTATCTTTCTTTCACTATCCTGTCGGTCCCTGATTATCAAATCTCTTTTAACCTCTTCAAAGTTGGGATTTTCTCCCTTTACCGCCAGCTCTGTGAATCTCCTCCTGCTTCTCTCCTCAACATTTGCATTCAGGAAAAACTTAAAGTCGGCATGGGGAAATACTACTGTCCCCATATCTCTACCCTCGGCAACAATCCCTCCATTTTTTCCTGCTTCCCTCTGTATAGAAAGTAGAGTCTTTCTGACAACGGGGACAGCGGAAATCTTCGAAGCAAGCATTCCAATGTCCTGGCCCCGGATTTTTTCGGTGACATCTTCGTTATCCACAATGATTCTAATGACACTATTAATACTTTTCAGTGAGACATTAAATCCTGCACACAAGCCTGAAAGTCGCTTTTCGTCATCAGCAGGAATTTCTTCTTCTGCTACTTTGCAGGCAAAAGCCCTGTAAAGAGCACCGGTATCCAGATAAATATAGGAAAGCTTCCTGGCAAGAATTTTACTTACGGTGCTTTTACCTGTACCAGCGGGACCGTCTACAGTTATGATCAACTTTCCCCCCATTTTTTGCTATAGTAAATCTCTTTGATTTTGAACAAATGTCGAAAAAAACCTCACCAAATTAGTTTATCAAAAAAATTATATTTAACTGAAAAATTATTTTATTTCAAGTATACAAAAAATAAAAAACCCTCATTTTTCATTAAGTAAAAATCTTTAAAATATGGCCTTTGAATGCTCAGGACATTTTTGACCATTCTATATCTTGAATTGTCCTTCAAACCATATTTCTCAAATGTCTCAAAGAGTAAACCAATTACGATGAATGAAGTCGTGGATGAATGTAAGAGGGAGTTCTTACAATAGTGCCGTCCTTTAATACTTCTTGACTAAAACGTCGAAAAAATATAGTTTCCTCAGAATTCATATTAACTTTTTGTGAACTATCAGCCAGAATTGAGGATTCAGAAAAGAATCAAACTAAATGCACTTATGGGTTCTTTATTCCGATTCCTCTATCTTAATATTATATGGGTGTTTCTTATGGAAGACAGTGAACTTCTCAAGAAGAGAAAAGAAAAAATAGAATCGCTTAAAACCGATGGTATTGATCTGTATCCAGGTGGGATAGAAGTAACTGCCACCACGAAAACAATCATTACCCGCTTTGGTGATATGGATAAAGATACCCTTGAGCAGTTAGATGAGAGATTTATTATGGCCGGAAGGCTTATGGCCGTCAGAAATTTTGGTAAGGCTACCTTTATCGATATCCAGGACAGAGAAGGGAGAATGCAGTCATATGTCAGAAAAGATACGGTGGGAGAAAAGGACTTTTCTCTGTTTAGAAGACTTGATGTAGGAGATATTATTTCTGTCGCCGGGAAGGTCTTCAAGACAAGGACCGGAGAATTGACAATTGAAGCGGACGAGATAAAGCTTTTATCAAAAGCGGTGAGACCTCTACCGGAGAAGTGGCATGGTCTTACCGATATCGAGATAAGATACCGTCAGCGACACCTTGACTTGATTGTTAATCCAAAAGTCAGGGAGACATTTTATATCAGGAGCCGCATTATTCAGTTAATCCGTCATTTTTTTGAAGAGAGAGATTTTCTTGAGGTTGAAACACCCATGATGCAGCCCATGGCCGGCGGTGCTATGGCGCGTCCATTTAAGACCTATCATAATACTCTCGGGATGGACTACTATCTCAGAATAGCACCTGAGCTCTATTTAAAACGCCTCGTTGTGGGAGGAATGGAGAGAGTCTACGAAATAAACAGAAGTTTCAGAAACGAAGGGGTATCAACCTTCCATAATCCTGAATTTACAATGATGGAATTCTATCAGGCCTATGCGACCTATGAAGATATGATGGTTATGACGGAAGAGCTTATTTCCTATATTTCACAAAAACTTTTTGACACACTTACAATTAATTACCAGGGAACCCAAATAGATCTTACACCACCCTGGCAGCGGATAACCGTAAAGGAAGCCATTATAAAATACTGCAAGATCGAATCCGATGTTCTCGAAGATGTCGGAAAGACCGTAGAGCTTGCAAGAAATTTAGGACTTCCGATTACTGGAAAAGAGCCACTTGGAAAAGTGGTTATGGAAATATTTGACGAAGCTGTGGAGGAAAATTTAATTCAACCGACCTTTGTTACAAGTTATCCAATAGAGGTTTCTCCACTCTCGAAGAAAAGTGCTGGTAATCCGGGGTTTGTCGACCGCTTTGAGCTCTATATATGTGGTAAAGAGATCGCCAATGCCTTCTCGGAACTGAACGATCCCGTAGATCAACGAGAACGGTTTCTGATGCAGATTGAGGCAAGAAAGGCGGGAGATGAAGAGGCCCACGAAATGGATGAGGATTATATTGAGGCACTGGAATACGGCATGCCTCCAACGGCGGGAGAAGGAATAGGGATAGACAGGTTGATCATGCTGTTTACCGATTCTGCTTCCATCAGGGATGTTATCCTCTTCCCACATATGAGAAAAAAACAAAAAGACCTGACCCCGAGATTTGAAGGAGGAGTAAAAGCTGACGGTTGATTGCTGACAGCTGAACGCTTGAAATTATGTCCTATGAACTCTTCATCGGCCTGCGTTACCTCAGGGCAAAGAGGAAGCAGGCTTTTGTTTCAATCATCACATTCATCTCCATAGCCGGAATATTCCTCGGCGTTGCAGCACTGATTATTGTACTTGCAGTTATGAATGGGTTTGAAACCGAACTCAGAAACAGGATATTGGGAGTTAATTCTCATATCGTCCTCATGGAGTATGGAAGCAGTATCAAGGAGTACAAAAAAGTAATGCGGCAGATCGGAGAGGTTGAGGGTGTCGTTGCGTCGACTCCCTTTATATACAGCCAGGCCATGTTAAAAAGGGGACAGAGCTTAAGTGGTGTGGTCCTGAGAGGATTATCAACTGAGAGTGCAAAGAAAGTAATAAATTTAGGAAAGATGAAAAAGGGGAGTGTTGATTATCTCTCCGAGAAGGGGAGAAAAACGATTCAGCTCAAAGCTGATGTTGCTTCATTTCCGGGAATTGTTATCGGAAAAGAGTTGGCGAGAAACTTGGGAGTAATTCTTTTTGACACGGTGAGCGTTCTCTCTCCTATGGGTGTTGCCACCCCTATGGGGTTGGTTCCAAGGATGAAAAAATTTCTCGTCGTCGGGATTTTCGATTCCGGGTTTTATGAATATGATTCATCACTTGCTTTTTTGTCACTGAAGGAATGCCAGAAATTCCTCAATATGGACGATATTGTAACTGGAATAGAGATCAAGGTGGCTGATATTTATAAGGCGAAGGAGATTGCAGAGTCAATCGAGAACAAGCTGGGCCATCCGTACTGGGCCAGGAACTGGATGCAGATGAATAAAAACCTCTTCTCTGCACTGAAACTGGAAAAGAGGGTTATGTTTATTATACTGAGCCTGATTGTTCTCGTGGCAGCCTTTAATATAATATGTACCTTGATAATGGTTGTTATGGGAAAAAACAGAGACATCGCTATACTGAAATCGATGGGTGCAACCGCGAAGGGCATCATGAAAATATTTATACTTCAGGGAGTTATAATCGGTGCAATCGGCACCATACTCGGCAGTATCTTCGGTCTTACTGTCGCCCTCAACCTGGAAAAGATATCTTTATATATTGAAAAACTCTTCGGATTCAGGATATTGCCGCAAGATGTATATTACCTGAGTGAACTTCCATCCCAGGTGAATTACGGAGATGTCTTAATTATTGTCGTAGGAACCATGCTCATATGTTTTCTGTCGACGATTTATCCGTCCTTGAGAGCCTCCAGGCTGGATCCAACCGAGGCGCTTAGATATGAATAATAGAGGCACAAAGAAAAAAGAAGGTGATATTTTTTTGTGTCTCTATTACAAACATAAAAACAAACTAAAGTCTTTGCGTAAAAATGAAGGATTTTCTCTTAATTCCCGAAATGGATAACAATGATAAAAATCAACAATCTAACAAAAACCTTTATCAAGGATGGCAATAAGATTGAGGTATTAAAAGGATTGGATCTTGAAATTGCCAGAGGTGAATCCCTGGCAATTCTTGGTGCTTCCGGTGCGGGGAAAAGTACTTTCCTTCATATACTGGGAACACTTGATCAACCTACTTCCGGGACAATGTCTTTCGATGATGTGAATGTTTTCAACTGGAATGAAAAAAAACTTGCTGAATTCAGAAACAGAAAGATAGGTTTTGTTTTTCAATTCCATTATCTTCTGCCGGAGTTCAGCAGCCTGGAAAATGTGATGATGCCGGCATTGATAAATAACGTCTCGAGAGAGAAAGCAAGAGAAAGGGCCGAGATTATCTTGAATGAAGTGGGACTTGATGATAGGATGACTCACAAGCCGGGGGAACTTTCCGGAGGAGAACAACAAAGGGTTGCCGTGGCAAGAGCACTGATGATGGAACCTGAGATTATACTTGCCGATGAACCGACAGGAAACCTTGACACGGAAACCGGAAAGAAAGTAGAAGACATTCTGATAAATCTGAACAAAACAAAAAATATTACCCTCGTTGCAGTTACTCATAACAGACTGTTGGCCAACCGTATGTCCAGTGTCACAGGCCTGCGAGACGGAAAGCTTTATGCCAGTGAATAATAAGACAATTTTTACATTCCAGGGAATCCTCTTTGTTCTGATATTACTACTGCTTTTGAGCCCGCAAAATCTCAGGGCACAAGATCTGAAAAAAATCGCTATCTTTCCTTTTGATATTAATGCCAAGAAAGAGAAGAATTACCTTCAGGATAAGATATACAGCGGCATCTCTACGGAACTAACGAAAGCTGGGTATGTTCAGGTAATCAAAAAAAATACCTTCTCAAAAATGATCAGTGGGAAACGGGTAGACGAAAAATTGGCCGGCAGAGTGGGAAGAGATATAGGCGCCGACTTTGTAATAATTGGAAGTCTCTCCATGATGGGAGAGTTTATAAGTGTTGATGCTAAAATTGTAAATATCAAAGACAAAAAGGTGTCACAGAGTTTCTTTGTTCAGGGTACCGGTATTAAAAGTATTGGCAATCTTTCTGCCCAGTTGACGGGAAAAATATTTTTGGAAACATCGCGTGAACAGAAGATAGCAGAAATAATATTCACAGGTAATAAGAGGATAGAGGACAGTGCGGTGTACAACGTCCTGAAAATCGCTAAAGGAAACATTTTTTCAGAAAGATTACTCTCCTCTGACATCAAGGCTATTTACGGGATGGGCTATTTTGGCGATATAACGGTAGATGTTACAGACAGCCCGGAGGGGAAGGTCATTACATTTGCCTTAGAGGAAAAACCCCTGATAACCGATATCGAAATTAAGGGAAACGATGCGATAGAAACTGAGGAAATAGAAGGGGTATTAACGGTCAAACCACGTCAGATTCTGAATCTGGACAGGGTGAAAGCAGATGCAGAAAAGATCAAAACCCTTTATGACAATAAGGGATATTTCAACGCAGAGGTAAGTTACAAAGCGGAGAAAGAAGAAGATAAAAATATAGTTATTATTTTTAACGTAGCAGAGAATGAGAGGCTATATATAAAGAGCCTTATCTTTGAGGGAAATAAGGCATACAGTGATAAAGAACTGAAGGATATGATGGATACCTCTGAATGGGGCATATTCCATTTTCTTACCGACTCAGGTATTCTCAAGGAGGACAGATTAAAACAGGATATAAATAAGCTGAATGCCTTCTATCTCAATAACGGTTATATTAACGCAAAAATCGGTGAGCCGGAGATTACACATGACAAAGAATGGGTCTATGTAAAGATACCCTTGTCAGAGGGCAAGCAGTTTATGGTGGGAACTGTGGAGATTACAGGCGACATCCTTTCCGTTCCTCGTGTCGAGCTCATAGGAAAACTGAAAATCAACAAAAAAGACTACTATGACAGGGAATCGGTAATCATGGATATAGATTATCTCACCGTGACGAGCAACAACGACGGCTATGCCTATGCCAATGTGACACCACGTACCATACCTCGTGAAAAAGACCAGAAAGTGAATATCGTTTATAATATCAAAAAGGGCAATCAGGTATACTTCAACAGGATATCCATTAGTGGTAACACAAAGACGAGAGACAAGGTTATCAGGAGACAGCTTGCGTTTGTAGAGGGAGATCTGTATAGTAGTAGTAAATTGAAGACGAGCTATATGAAACTCAACCGGATTCGATACTTTGAGGAGATTGATTTTCAAACGGTAAAAGGGCCTGATGAAGACCTGACAGATATAAATATTCACGTCAAAGAGAAACCTACCGGGATGTTCAGCATTGGCGCCGGATACAGTGCCCAGGAACAGGCAGTCTTAATGGGTCAGGTATCACAACAAAATCTCTTCGGAAGAGGACAGACCCTGAGTCTCTCTGCCCAGCTGGGATCAAATACAACCAACTATGAACTTTCCTTTATCGAACCCTGGCTCTTTGATATGCCTCTTTGGAGTAAGTGGGAGATATGGGATACCGAGAGAGAATACGACAGTTATGATGTGAGCACACAGGGCTTTGGAACTACACTCGGCTACCCGCTCTGGGAATACGTAACGGGTTACCTCGGATACAGACTTTCGACAAATAACGTAAGAAATGTAGAAGCGGGTGCATCCACCTATATCAAGGAACAGGAAGGAAATATTACAGAAAGCAGTCTTACAGGTACACTTGCAAGGGATACCACGGATGATTATATGTTTCCGACCCGGGGATCTAAAAACACAATCTCCACAGAGTACAGCGGCGGGTTGCTTCAGGGAGACACCGATTTTACGAAATATACAGGAAGTTCTACCTGGTTTTTCCCGCTTCCGATGGATACTGTATTCGGTATCCGCGGGCGTGCGGGATTCCTGCATAAGAACGGGGACAAAAAAATACCCATATATAACCGTTTTTACTTAGGGGGGATAAACTCTCTTAGAGGACTCAGAGATGTAGGTCCCACCGATCCCGCGACAGGTGATGTCATCGGGGGAGAAACGATGGCCTGTTTCAATCTGGATTTTATATTTCCTCTTGTCAAGAACGCCGGTATGAAAGGGGTAATATTTTTTGACACAGGAAATACCTGGGAAAGCGGTTATGATCTGGGAGATATGAGAAAGACCGCAGGGGCGGGTGTCCGCTGGTATTCACCCATAGGACCATTGAGGCTGGAATGGGGTCATGTCCTTGATCGGAAGGGCGATGAGGCCGCAAGCAGGTGGGAATTTACCATTGGTATGTTTATGTAATAAGAGCATTCAACTGTTAGTAAAAACAAAGGATTAAACGAAACACACTGACATTAGCAGGAAATTTTAGATAAGAGGGGGGAACGTTATATGAAAAAATCAGGTCTTTTGGTTTTAACTTTTTTTGTTGTATTATCACTTGTTATATCCGGCTCCTATGCTATTGCGGATGATAAGATTGGTTTTGTCGATGTGAGGGGGGTAATGATCCGATCGGAAGCTGGAAAGAATGCTACAAAGGAGTTTGGAAAAGTATTTGAAAAGAACAAGGCAAAGATACAGAAAGAAGAAGCTAAGCTTAAAAAACTAAAGGAAGAGCTGGAAAAACAGCGTCTGATACTGAAGCCGGAGACTGTAAAAGAGAAAGAGATCTCTTACCAGACAGAATTCAGGGATTACCAGAGATTGGTTAAGGATTCCAATGAAGAGTTGCAACTCAGAGACCAGGCGCTTTCCAGGGAACTTATCCCTGAAATATTAAAGGTTGTAAATACAATCGGTGAAAAAGAAAAATATACTATTATACTGGATGTAAACACCCAGGGTGTTGCATATCTCTCCAAGAAAAATGATATAACCGACAAAGTAACAAAAGAATTTGACAGGGCCTATAAGGATAAGAAGTAGTTATCAGGTACAGAGTACCAAAGGCACATAGGTACAAAGGATAAAAAAATTGCAGAACCATTTTGGGTATGCTGTTGTTGCCCGGCTAAAAATCTAAAACTCGTGCTAATGCACTCAAAAAGTTAGATTTTCTTAACGCCGGTCACTATCAGCATCTTTTTCCCAAGATACTTAAATTTGCTTCGAAAAGACTTTTTGCGAATTTGTCATCTTTAGACCTTTGAGAAACTGAAAAATATGGTTTTGAGGGCGAATTGCGATTTTTTGATAGATAGGTAAAATTTAATGGAGAAAAAATTAAGTGAAATAGCTGGAATTTTAGGCGGTACGGTTGTTGGGGATGGCAATGTTGTTATTCATGACATCAAGAGTATCGATGAGGCCGGGGAAGGTGACCTTACATTCATCGCAAACCCTAAATATCGTAAAAAACTTGAAACAACGAGTGCCTCTGCTGTCCTGGTTTCTGCCGAAATAGAAGATTCAAGCAAAAACCGCTTAATTGTCAAGGATCCCTATGCATCCATGGCAAAAATCCTTGGTATTTATTACCCTGAAAAGCAAGACGATGTAACGATCAGCGAAGATGCCTTCATAGCGGATGGGGCGGAAATAGCAGAAGACGTAACCGTCTATCCCGGTGTTTACATAGGTAGCGGTGCTCAGATCAGAAGTGGAGTTATCCTTTACCCGGGCGTATTTGTGGGCAATGACGTAATAATAGGTGAAGACTCGATTCTTTATCCCAATGTTACCGTTTACAGAAAATGCATAATAGGTAAAAGGGTGATTCTCCATGCCGGGATGGTCGTAGGAAGTGATGGATTCGGTTTTGCCAATCCGGGGGTGGAGAATCTGAAAGTGCCTCAGGTAGGATTTGTCCAGATAGATGATGATGTTGAAATAGGGGCTAATACCACGATAGACCGGGGAACACTTGAGAAAACCTGGATAAAGAAGGGGGTTAAGATCGACAATCTGGTTCAGATTGCCCATAACGTTGTGATCGGTGAAAACTCCGTAATTGTTGCGCAGGTAGGAATATCCGGCAGTACAAGATTGGGGAAAAGTGTAATACTTGGAGGTCAGGCAGGCCTGGTTGGGCATCTCGATATAGGCGACAATGTCATGGTTGGCGCGCAGTCGGGTGTTCCCGAAGATATCCCGCCAAACCAGGTGGTATCAGGATCTCCCCACATGCCACATCGCAAATGGTTACGTGTGCAGGCACATCTTTCTCAATTGCCTGAAATGAGAACAACGGTGATCTCTCTTCAGAAGAGGATTGAAGAACTGGAAAAGAAAATAAAAGGATAGGACTAAAGAGAAAAATGAATATACACCCAACAGCTATTGTTTCTTCTGAAGCATATCTGTCAGAAGGGGTTGAGGTGGGCCCCTATACTATAATCAAGCCAGACGTAACCATAGGTAAAAACACTGTCATCAGTTCCCATGTGGTAATAGAGAGCCATACTGATATAGGTGATAATTGTCATATTTATCAGTTTTGCTCCATCGGAGGGATTCCTCAGGACCTAAAATTCAAGGGAGAGGAATCAAGGGCCATCATAGGAAACAACAATACGATAAGAGAATATGTCACTATCAACAGGGCAACATCTGCCGATATCGGTACAACCATAATAGGTGACAATAATTTCTTGATGGCGTATTGTCATGTTGCCCATAATTGTAAACTGGGCAACAACATCATTATGGCCAATGCCGTTAATCTGGGCGGTCACGTTCATATTGAAGATCATGCCACAATCGGCGGCATGACCGGGATTCACCAATTCGTCCATATAGGCCGTCACTGTATGGTCGGTGGCGCATCCGCTGTGCCGAAGGATATTGCACCTTATGTCCTGGCTGCGGGGAATTACTCAGAGGTACAAGGGCTCAACCTGATCGGTTTACATCGGAGGGGATTTAAAGAGGAAACTATAAGAGCATTGAAAAAGGCTTATAAAATAACGTTCAAATCATCGATGCTGCTTTCGGAAGCGATAAAGAAAGTAGAGTCGGAAGTAGAAGATATTCCCGAAATAAAACACTTTGTTGAGTTTATACGGAAATCTGAGAGAGGAATTTGTCGATAAGTTCGCAATGTCGGGTTTAGAGGTTAAGTTCCAGTGTCCTTAACTTAAACCCTGAAAAGGGAACAGATGAAGATAAAGGTCGGTGTGGTAGGCATAGGTCATCTGGGGAACTACCACCTGCAGAAATATAATAAATTACCCGACAGTGAAATAGTTGGTGTTGCTGATAGCGTGGAGGAGCGTGCACGGTCGGCCGCGAAAGAATACGACTGTGAAGCCCTGTATGACCACCGCGGTCTTATAGGAAAAGTCGATGCGGTAAGTATTGCTGTTCCGACAGGACTACATCACAAAGTAGCAAAGGACTTCCTTCAATCGGGGATTGATGTTCTCCTCGAAAAGCCGATCACAAAAACCCTTGAAGAAGCCGATGAGCTTGTTTCAATTGCTGCTGAAAAGGGAGCAATACTCCAGATAGGATTTGTCGAGAGATTCAACCCGGCCATAGTTTCTCTCGGTACGGTTATAAAGAGCCCCCTTTTTATTGAGTCTCACCGCCTTCACCCCTTTGGGAACAGAGGGACGGATGTGGACGTTGTGCTTGATTTAATGATTCACGATCTCGACATTATTCTCCAGTTTGTAAAATCGGAGGTAATGAATGTAGAGGCCGTCGGTGTTTCTGTTTTGTCGAACAAGGTTGATATAGCAAACGTCAGGATAACATTCCAAAATGGATGCGTGGCAAATATCACGGCCAGCAGGGTAACAGCCAAAAAACTACAGAAGATCAGATTTTTCGGACTCGAGGGGTATCACTCTGTCGACTACGGAAAAAGGGAATTAATGTCATTAGGCAGGAGGAGCGGAACAGACGGCCAGATAGAAATAGTCCAGAACGATGTAACCGTGACAAAACATGATCCCCTGGAAGAGGAAATAAAATCTTTCCTCAATTCTGTTATAAAAAGGACTCCTCCTTTGGTTTCAGGAGAGGACGGGAGAGAGTCTCTGAAACTGGCACTGAGCATAATTGAAAAGATGAAGACTGATCAGGGAATTATCCAATGATCCCAATGGTAGATCTTCAAAGACAGTATAAAATTCTCAAAGACGACATTGATGCGGCCATTGCCGAGGTGCTGAATAGCTCACAATTCATACTGGGACCCAATGTAGTCGAACTGGAGAAAGAGATAGCGGCGTACCATGAAATTCCTTTTGCTGTAAGCGTGGCCAACGGGACAGACGCCCTTTTCCTTGCCCTGAAAGCATGCGGCATCGGGGATGGAGATGAGGTCATCACTACACCTTTTACTTTTATTGCAACGGCAGAAGTAATATCCCGGTTGAATGCCGTCCCTGTCTTTGTGGATATCGTTCCCGACACTTTCAATATTGATCCGGAAAAAATAGAGAAAAAGATCACCAAAAGGACTAAGGCCATCATTCCGGTTCATCTCTTCGGCCATCCTTCAGACATGGACCCGATAGTCAACCTGTGTCAGAGGTACAGTATCAGGATAATTGAGGATTGTGCCCAGGCCTTTGGCGCCGAATATAGGGGGAAAAAGGTTGGGACCATCGGTGATTGCGGGTGTTTTAGCTTCTTCCCGAGCAAAAATCTTGCCTGCTATGGAGATGGGGGGATGGTAATTACGAGAGAGGAAAATATTGCAGAACAGATAAGGTTGCTTAGAAATCACGGGAGTTCTGTCAAATACTACCACAATGCCATCGGTTACAACAGCAGGCTTGACGAAATACAGGCGGCTATAGTCCGGGTAAAATTAAAAAAGATAGGCGAATTCAATGACTCACGCAGGGCAAACGCAGATATTTATAGGTCGTGCATAAAAAAGAATGAAGTTATCCTCCCGATAGAATCTGCCGGATGCAAGCATGTCTATCACCAGTTCACCATCAAATCAAAGAAAAGGGATGATATAATGGATTGTCTGCGAAGAAACGATATATCATCCGCTATTTATTACCCCCTCCCCCTGCAAAAGCAGGAGGCATTCGCCTACCAAAGAACGATCAGCGGTGAATTGCCGGTTAGTGATGAGTGTGCCTCGGAAGTTCTTTCTCTCCCGATGTTTCCCGAACTCAGAGAAGAAGAAATCCGGCATGTCAGCGATGTGATAAACAATGCTCCCTGAACCGACTCATCCCCGGAATATAATGATAGTTGCAGGAGAGGCTTCTGGAGACCTGCACGGATCCAATCTGGTGAAGGAAATTCATCGGATAGATACTTCTGTCAGATTCTATGGAATCGGGGGCAAAAAACTCAAGGAGACGGGAGTTGAGCTTATTGCCAATTCATCGGATACAGCAGTTGTAGGGCTTACTGAAGTTGCTTCCAAACTGAGATTTATCCTGAAGATCATGGGCCTGCTTAAAAAGTCACTCCGGGAAGACAAACCTGACCTTCTTATCCTCATCGACTACCCTGATTTTAACCTTCCTCTGGCCAGAACGGCCGAAAAGAACGGGGTCAGAGTGTTTTACTATATAAGTCCTCAAGTCTGGGCATGGAGAAAAGGGAGGATTAAGCAGATTGAAAAAATTGTTGACAGGATGGTGGTTATTCTTCCTTTTGAAATGCAAATCTACGATAAATCAAAATTAGATGTAAGCTTTGTTGGTCACCCACTTCTTGATGTAGTGAAAAAGAAATATTCCCCAAAAGATGCGCTGAAAAAATTCGGCCTTGAAAAAGGAGTTGTAACGATAGGAATCCTCCCTGGAAGCAGGGAAAGTGAGGTGAAGAAACTCTTGCCTGAAATGCTCAAGGCGGCTAAAATTCTTGAAGATAAAGTTGCCTCCATTCAGTTTGTGTTACCATTGGCCGACACGTTAAACGTTGATTTTGTCTTAAGAATAATCGATAAATATTCTGTAGAGGTCAGAGTTATCCGGGATGATATTTACGACGTGATAGGCATATCAGACATTGTCATGGTTGCCTCGGGAACGGCTACCCTGGAAACCGCTCTATTGGAAACACCAATGGTCATAATATACAAGGTTTCAACTCTTTCTTATTACATAGGAAAGATGTTCATCAATGTAGATAATATCGGGCTGGTAAATATTATCGCAGGAAAGACCATAGTCCCAGAGTTTATTCAGGACGAAGCGACCGCTTCGAATATCGCAGAGGAAATTTTGGATATACTTGCCAACAGATCGAGAATGGATAAGATCAAAGAGGAATTGTCCAGAGTGAGGGGAAATCTTGGCACCCCGGGCGCAAACATGAGAACAGCCAGGCTGGTATACGAGATGATAGAGGGGAATTGAGGAGACAGAAGATAGAATTCGGAATAAAGGACGGAATCCGACATCTATTCTGGTTCCTGAGTTCGGACTCCTTAGAGATTATTAATTATGGAAATATTTAAACGCCTCTTAAGGCTCGCAAAACCACATATAGCAAAGTTCATACTGGCAATGCTCTGTATGCTTGTAGTCGGGGCATCGGCCGCTGCCGCCGCCTTTCTCGTCAAACCGGCCCTTGATGATATATTCTTAAATAAAAATGCCGATATGCTAATGTTAATACCGATAGCGATAGTGGTGATATACTTTCTGAAAGGGGCCTGTAGCTACGGCCAAACGATCCTGATGAGCTATATCGGTCAGCGAGTAATAACAGATCTGAGAGCTGAACTCTATAATCACATCCAGAGGCAAGCACTTTCGTTTTTTACCAGGAACTCGACCGGTATACTCATGTCACGAATAACCAATGATGTCAGCTTAATCCAGGGTGCGGTATCAGAAGCTGTGACCAGTCTCATGAAGGATTCTTTCACTCTTGTCTGTCTCGTGTTTGTTATCTTCTATCGGGACTGGCAACTTGCTATTGTAGCGATGGTGGTTTTCCCCTTAACCATTTATCCGATAGCTAAGTTCGGCAAAAAGATGAGAAAGATTGCCACCAGCACCCAGGTCACCATGGGAAGTCTTACCACCCTTCTCCAGGAAACAATATCCGGCACCAGGATAGTAAAAGCCTTCGGAATGGAAAATTATGAAAATGAAAGATTTGGCAAAGAGAATGAACGCCTCTTTAAGCTCACGATGAAATCCGTATCCGTAAGGGCTATATCCAGCCCATTTATGGAGTTTCTGGGAGGTATCGGAATTGCCGCAATTGTACTTTACGGGGGATATCAGGTAATCAAGGGAACATCGACTCCGGGCACATTTTTTTCATTCCTTACTGCTCTTATTATGCTTTACGAACCGGTTAAGAGACTAACCAATGTCAATAATACCATTCAGCAGGGGATTGCTGGTGCCGTACGGGTCTTTGATGTTATGGACATCGTTCCGGAAATAAAGGATAAGAAAGATGCAGTAGTTCTGCCCTCGATTTCCAGTAACATCGATATCCGGAACGTATCTTTCAGCTATGAGGATGCGCCGGTCCTGAAAAATGTAAATATCAGTGTTAAAGCGGGTGAGGCGGTCGCATTTGTCGGTATGAGCGGGGGGGGAAAGACGACGCTTGTCAATTTGATACCGAGATTCTACGATGTCACTGAGGGTAAGATATTGATAGATGGCCGGGATATACGTGATGTCACACTAACATCACTCCGGGATCAGATAGGAATCGTCACCCAACAGACGATACTCTTCAACGATACCGTTAGAAATAATATTGCATACGGTGATATAGAAAAGAGTGGTGAGGATATAATAGAGGCGGCTAAGGCAGCCAATGCCCATGATTTCATTGTCAATATGCCCGATGGGTATGACACTGAAATCGGGGAACAGGGTGCAAAGCTCTCCGGCGGGGAAAGGCAGAGGATCTCCATAGCAAGGGCTCTTCTCAAGGACGCTCCGATACTGATCCTGGATGAGGCCACTTCATCTCTTGATACGGAAGCGGAGATAGAGGTTCAAGATGCCCTGGAGACTTTGATGAAAGGAAGAACAACACTGGTTATCGCTCATCGGCTTTCAACCATAAGGAATGCTGACCGTATTTTAGTCATCGTCAACGGAGAAATAGTTGAAGAAGGAACCCACGAATCACTGCTTGCAAAAGAAGGAGAATACTTCAAGCTCTACAACATGCAGTTCAAGGATAACAATTCAAATGAGGAAATTGATAAAAAAGATACTGCATGATGACAGCAAACCGAACTGCCTGAACCCCCTTCTTTTTCCCCTTTACCTGTTTTCCATCATTTACGGCGGGATAATCCGTTTGAGAAACCGGATGTATGATCTGACCGTTTTTAAAATGAGAAGACTAAGATGCAGGGTGATCAGCATAGGGAACATAACCGTGGGCGGGACGGGCAAGACACCGATGGTCATTATGCTGGCAAATCTTCTGAAAGAGCGGGGATACAAGCCTGCCGTCCTGAGCAGAGGATATGGAGGAAAAAACAAAAATCGCATTACGGTTGTATCCGATGAAAATCATGTTCTTGCGGAATCCGATGAAGCGGGTGATGAGCCGGTACTCATTGCAAAATCCGCAAAAGGGGTGCCCGTCGTTACAGGGCCAAAAAGGTATCTCACCGGAAGATATGCCGTGAATCAGCTGGGCGCTGATGTCCTGATCCTTGATGATGCCTTCCAGCACCGGAGCCTCTTCAGAAATATAGACATAGTTCTATTGGACAGAACAAGGCCCTTCGGAAACAGGTTCCTGTTGCCACGGGGACCACTTCGCGAACCGAAAAAAGCCTTGGGGAGAGCAGACATCATCGTACTGACAGGGGAAAATAGGGACAGCGCCCTTTTTGTTCAAGAGACAATAGGCGTTGTTCCTTTAACAAACAAAAAGGGCGCTGTCCCTATTTTTAGAGGATACCACAAGCCGAAAGAGCTTGTTAAAGGAGAGGAAAATGATAGCTATCCCCTCGAATATCTGAGCGGGAAAAAGGTATCTGCCTTTGCCGGGATAGCCAAACCGGAGTCCTTCGAGGAGACAATAGTATCTCTCGGTGGAGAGGTTGTCTCTTTTATTGCATTTCCAGATCATCACAGATACACGATGGGTGATATCGGGGAGATTAAAAAGGCTTCTTCGAATTGTTCGTCAGAGATCATTGTTAGCACAGAAAAGGATGGAATAAAATTGATCAACTTTCCAGAGTTTTTCCGTGATATCTTTTTGCTGAAGATAGAGATGGAAATAATCAATCGTTCCAAAGAATTTGAAGATATGATCCTATCAGGGCCTTTAAAATGAAAAAAACGGCAATGACAAGAACCATACTTGTAATTTTCGCTTCTATTCCTCTTGTGGTTCGAAGAGGAATTTTCAAGGCAGCGTTTCTCCTCTTTTATCATTTCTCTTCCAGGCACAGGCTGATTACCCTTCATAACCTCAAGTGCGCTTACCCGGATAAAGACATGAAGGGCTTAGGCAAAATCGCCAGGGGGGCTTTTCGAAATCTCGGGATTGTGGCTGCAGAATTTTTTGAAATTCCTTCTTTAACCAAGGAAAACATCCATAATCTCATAGAATTTAATGGGTTTGAAAATTACACCAGGGCCATGTCACAAAACAGAGGAGTTTTATTCTTCACCGCCCACCTCGGCAACTGGGAACTTATGGCAGCGTCTTCTGCTATGCTGGGACATCCAATTACCGTTATATACCGTCCTTTAGACAACCCCGTTCTGGAAAATCTTGTTACGTATGTGAGGGCATGCAAGGGAAACAAGCCGCTGCCGAAGGAGCGTGCCACAAAACAGATATTCCGCCGTATTAAAAAAAATGAGGTTGTTGGCACACTTCTCGACCAGAACATGGCCTGGCAAGAGGGTGTCTTTGTTGACTTTTTCGGGAAACCTGCCTGCACAACCGATGGGCTGGCCTCACTGGCCCTCTATACAGGGGCACCGGTTATTCCCGCATTCATGGTCAGAATGGAAAACGGTAAATACCGGTTTATAATTGGCGAAGAGGTTACGATAATAAATACCGGAAATCCTGAAAGGGATATACTGACAAATACCCAGAACTTTACAATAATCATTGAAGATTTTATAAGAGGATACCCGGATCAATGGCTCTGGCTACACCAGAGGTGGAAAACGAAAAGACATCAGGTAAAGTAAGCGTTCAGTTATCAGCCGTCAGCATTCAGCAAAAAACAGGGTGTGTTCGAGCAAAAGGCCGTTTGTTCATTAAGAAATTAAATGCTAATTACTCACGGGTGAGATGAAAATCAGAGCTTCCAAAGAAATTCCTTTCAATAGAGTAAAGAAAATTCTTATACGAGGAACCAACTGGATCGGTGATGTTGTAATGTGCCTTCCGGCGATTGCCGCAGTCAGAAAAACATTTCCACACTCACAAATATCCGTTTTGGCTAAACCCTGGGTTACAGAACTCTTTAATATCTGTCCCGATGTGGATGAGGTCATTCGTTTTCAGAGTCCTGGCATACATGAGGGTATTACCGGAAAGCTTAGACTGGCAAGAGAACTGAAGGGTAAAAGTTTCGATATGGCTATACTTCTGCAAAATGCCATTGAGGCTGCAATTATCGCCCGGTTGGCCGCTATCCCGATAAGGGCGGGATATAATTCTGATGGGAGAGGAATTCTCCTGACACATTCGGTGCAGAGAACAGAAGAGATCAGAAAAGTTCATCAAGTCGATTACTACTTAGAGATGGTCAAATTTCTCGGCTTTAAATCGGCCGGAAGGAGTGTCAATCTCACACTGACGGAGGAGCATTCCACCGTCTCGGAAGAAATTCTCAATCGGTATAGCATCGCTGGAAAAGAAATAATTGTTGGTATGGCACCGGGAGCTACTTATGGGCCGGCCAAAAGATGGTTTCCTGAAAGGTTTTCCGAAGTTGCAGATAGGATAATAGACGATTTTTCCGCCCCGGTAATTCTTTTCGGGAGTTCTGATGACCGGGACAGCGCAGATAAGGTTCAACAAAGTTCAAAAAACAAACTCGTCAATTTGGCGGGTGAAACAAATCTTAAAGAAGCGATTTCCCTTATTGCAAGATGTAATCTTTTTATATCTAACGATTCCGGACTGATGCATGTCGCCGGAGCGCTTGGCATCCCGACAGTAGCGATTTTCGGATCGACTAATCCGGTAACAACGTCCCCTGTAGGTGAGAAAAATATTATTATCAACAAAAAGGTTAACTGCAACCCCTGTTTGAAGAAAATATGTCCTACTGATTTTCGGTGCATGGACTTGATAGGAGTTGACGAAGTATATAATGTCGCACGGGGTATTTTAAAGAAATGAAAAAGAACACCGCGGTTTTTTTAGACAGGGATGGGACAATAAATGAAGAAGTGGGATATCTGAGTGACCTCGAAAAACTGAACATTTATCCCAATTCCTTCGAAGCCATCAGGCTGATTAATGAAAACGGAATGAAGGCGGTAGTTATTACCAATCAAGCCGGGGTGGCCAGAGGATACTTCAGCGAGGATTTTGTAAATGCCGTACATTCTCGTATCAATGAAACCCTTCAGAAAAAGGGAGCCCGCATAGACCGATTTTATTTCTGTCCACACCACCCGACCGAGGGGAAGGGGCATTATCTGAAATCATGTGACTGTAGAAAACCGAAAACAGGGATGGTCATCAAAGCCTCTGAAGAACTCGACATTGATTTGTCCCGCTCCTATATGGTGGGTGATACGGAAAAAGACATAGAATTGGCAAACAAAAGTAGTGTCACGGGAATACTGGTAAGGACCGGGTACGGAAAGAAAGAAATGCCCTCCAACATCAAGCCCGACTATATCGCCGAGGACATCTTGGACGCGGTAAACTGGATAATTAGGGACAGGAAAAAGTGAACATTCTCATTGTCAAATTGAGCGCCATCGGAGATGTGATACACACGCTTCCCTCACTTTCAGCTTTAAGAAAGCTTTATCCGAAAGCTAATATCACCTGGGTGGTAGAAGAAGATTCGTCAGATATCATCAAAGATCATCCCTATCTAAACAGGGTCATCGTTTCCCGCAGAAAGAGATGGATGACTGATCTCAAAAGTCCTCACCGGGTAAGCAGAACCATAAAAGAAATCAGAACATTTGTCAGGACACTGAGAGATCGGTCATACGACCTAGTGATTGATTTTCACGGACTTTTTAAAAGTTCCCTTATTGTACTTCTCAGCGGAGGGAAGAGGAAGATCGGTTACGACAGCATGCAGGAACTGAGCGGTTTGTTCTTAAATGAAAAAATTCATGAGGATATGGTAAAACATGCCGTTGACCGCTACCTCGACTTTCTTTGCCATTTAGGTTCTGATGTCGATGAAAAGGAATTCCTGATTCCTGTTCGGGAAGAGAACAGAAATAGAGTTAAAAACCTTTTGACAATAAATAATATTGACACAAAAGATCGATTTGTGGCAGTAAATCCAGTAGCATTCTGGGCAACAAAGCTGTGGGAGAATGATAAATTTGCGAGGTTGTGTGACAGAATTACAGAAGACCTAAAGGCGAAGGTAATTTTAACGGGAGACAGAAGCGATGGAATGATTGAGAATATTCAATCATTGATGTCACACCCTTCCGTCAACCTCGGGGGTCAGACCACCCTGAGAGACCTGGCACATTTATATAGTTTATCGTCCGTTGTGATTACAACCGATTCCGGTCCTATGCACATCGCTGCAGCAATGGGGACACCGGTAGTGGCACTTTTTGGGCCTACTGATCCCTTAAGAACTGGGCCCTATGGTAGAGGACATGTGGTGATCCGCAAAGAGATGTCTTGCAGTCCCTGTTTTCTGAAAAAATGTAATTCAAGAAAATGCATGGAAGAGATTACCGTGGAAGAAGTTTTCCAGGCGGTGAAGGGGGTCATTAATCGGACATAGAATAAGGGAAATCGCAAATCAGACAATGGAGGTTCAAGTGAAAAATTATAAATTCATGATGTTAACTGTTCTTGTTGCAATACTTGCAGTAATTGTTCTCAGCACTGGAGTGTACGCAGAAGAGACCTCTCCTGACCCAAGTTCCACACAGGATCGACTTTTTACAGAATCCGGAATTGTTACAGGTTTCGGGACCGGCAGCATCACTGAAGGGGATTATCAACCAATCTTGTTAATCTGGCATTTGGGTATCGACCTGAAGAAGTGTTTTCCCGAACTGGAAAAACACAAAGGCAAACTATCATTTTACTTAGAACCACAGGTCAACCCAGTTGTAAACCCTAAAACGGACTTTGAATGTGGAATAGGTTTGGGATTAAAGTACATGTATCCGGTTACCGATAAGTTATCCCCTTACATAATGGGGGGTGTAGGCCCCCATTACATTTCTGTAGTAACAAACGATCAGGCCAACGGTTTTATATTCGCTGACACAATAGGTGCCGGCTTCTATTATTTTATTACGGAAAACTCCGCAATCAACCTTGGATATAGATTCAGGCATATGTCAAACGCCGGTCTGGCAGATCCCAACAGCGGCATTGATACCCATTCCGGAACAATCGGGTATTCGATATTTTTTTGATAAGAAGGAGTAAAGATGACCATAAGTAAAGAACTTCTGGACATTTTGGCATGCCCGAAGTGCAAAGGGGACGTTTACCTGAATGAGGCAGAAAACGGACTGATCTGCGATCATTGTAAATTGATGTATGAAATCAGAGATGACATTCCTGTAATGTTGATAGACGAGGCAAAAAAATTGGAGTAAATCCGAAATTTGTATATCGAAAATCGTAAATCGTTATTCGGTTTCCGGTTTAAGATTTTCGATATACGATTGCAAAGCATTCGCGCTTAATGCCTTTTTAATCTCTCTTTTTACCTTTTCCACCTCTAATTCCTCAAGACACCTGCTCCACCCTTTGCCGTCGCATCCCTTTTTGTGACACGGGGCGCAATCCAGATCAGGAACCACGACTCTGTGCATCTCCCCCCGAGGCGCCCACTCTTCCCAACTTGAGGGGCCATAGATAGTTGCGGTGGGAGTACCCACTGCTGCAGCAACATGGGTAGCGGCGCTGTCCACACCTATATGGAGGTGACTGAAACCAAGCACGCCCGCCAGCTCACCCAATGTGGTTCTGCCTGCCAGATTAAAGACCTGTCTCTGACATTTATTTATAAGTTCAAAGGCTTTTTCCCTTTCATCCCCGGACCCGACAATCACCGATGCAACTCCGTATTCATCCCACAACCAGTTCAGGATCTGCACCCATTTGCCATAACCCCACTCCTTGTATTCCCACCTTGAAAACGGATTTACCGTAATCCATTTGGGGAAACCGGTGATTTTTTCACATTCAAGAAGCCCCATGACCCGTTTTTTTACGTCTTCCGATACCCAGAGCTTCGGGATACCATCTTTAGGATCCACCCCAAGTTTTCTCACAATGCTGAGTGATTGTTCCGCAGCACCGAAGACCCTCTTAGCCGTTGGGGAAGAAGTAATCAGATGCGTGAACAACCTGTTACGCCAGAACGGAACTCCGCGGTCATAAAATATAGCAACCCTGACCGGGGCACCGGTAAGCCAGGCAGTGATGGCCCCTCGATCACCCGTGCGGAGATCAAAGACCAGATCAAACCTTTCCCGACGCAAATCCTTTATGAATCGCAACTGTTTTACCGCTCTATTAAAGAGACTGCCCTTATAGCTCTTGACCTCAAAGATTTTATGGAGTGACGGATCCTCCTCCAGAAGCGCTCCAAAGCCTTCCCTTAAAAGAACGGATACGCTTGCATTCGGGTATAATTCTTTAACTGCCCAGAAGGTCGGGGTCGCCCAGACCACATCGCCGATATCACCCAGTTGAATCAAGAGGATGTTTCTTACATTGCTATTTGTTTCACTACTGCTCTTGATTATCATTGTCTGCAATAACATCAACTGCGCCATGTCCACAACATTCCGACCGGGCGATGGTATGTTGCAAACCCTCGTGAATTCAGGTATTTTTCCAGGGATTCAATATTATGTTCCGGCCCCCCATGGACTTCCGTCGCTATCTACGAAATTCGGGACATATAAGCCGGCGGACAGTTGTAGAGGATTTCATGCTCAGCGCCTTCACAATCCATCTTCAACAGATCACGCCTCTCCAGTCCAAATTCATCAAATATCTCCGGGAGGGTTACACAGGGCACCTCAATTATCTCATCTTCTCTTTATCTTGCCTCTCAAAAATCGTGGTGTCCGTCGAAAAACTGTCATCCGCATCGAGTCCCAGTGAAACCTTGCCCCAGTGGCCTGCGACGGCCTTCTCAAGACAGGTGATCCGGCAATCCATATTCAAGCCCCGGTTACGCTCCAGTTGTCTGAAGTTGAAAGAGACAGGCTCGCAGGATAGAACCTTTGCATCGGGAAAACGCGAAGCGGCAAAGAGCGTAAAAAATCCGGCATTTGCCCCTATATCTATGACAACAGAACTATCCGGAACATCCAGACCCAGCCCCACCATATAACACTCATCCATGAAGATTTCCTTAAAGGTTTGAATGAGTCTCAGTGGTACCTCGAAGTACATGTTTTCGTGTCCTGAGCAGGATCGGTTCTACACCGCTCTACATTCCGCAACAAATTGAAATATCGTCTCATAACCTTATTGTGCCCTTACATGAATCCGGATAATGTCATATTTAACTTCAAATATCCAGTCGGGATGCCTCGTGAAAACCAATTCCTGTATCTCTTCTATAGTCGGATAGTTATTCCGACCGGTAAAAAGACGTGCATCATCTATGAGAATAACATGTCTTTCAACGTCGTGAGCCAGAATATAGTGCAATTCCTGTAAAATCGGAGTCTCCAGCCTGCCCTTTGCCGTATCTCCACCCGAGTAGTGGCCATCAAGCCAGAGTAGGCACGGCTGTTCGATATCGGCAAGGATGACCGGAAGCACCTCACCGCTGTCTCCCTGAACTATCGAGATGTAATGAAACTTAGAAAACTTTTTCCTTGCACGCTCATAAAGGGCATCATCGAGTTCTATCGAAAAGATTCTGCCAAACGTATCCCTGGTTGCGTCCACCATATCACCCAGATAGGTCCCCGTTTCGATTAGAGTGTCCAGAGAAAATTTTCTTGCGTACTCCCTTACGGTCTTCTGTTTCACCAGATCCGGCGGTGGTACTGGTCTTCCCTTTTTCTCCCAGTTCCGCAAAATCTTCTTCTCCCGGATCAGTTTAATCATATTAAATCTCTCGCTATTTCTGGTTTCGTGGGTCGCTTCGTTATCTTTCCTCAAAACACCAGGCTTTCACCTTTTTGTAAGTTCAAAGATACCGCAACCGTAATTGCAGGAATAATTATTCTCCATATCCTGTGGATTCAGTTTTGCATTCCTGTATAGATCACCTTTATCGTCCACATACGAAAATGAATCTATCCGGTATTTACCTTCAAACAGCCCTATCAGATATTTTACTGAAAAAACCCTGTGCGCATTAAATTCAATTCTCTGCTCACCAATCGGTACGGAAAAGTAGAACTTGCCTTCTTTTTTCAACATCCTGTAAATGTTGTTCAAGCCCTTTAGGTGACCATTACAATCAATTTTATCTCCGTACCTGCCAAGCCCTAGATGTTCTATTACGTGTAATGAGGAAACCGAATCACAGTAATCATCTAAATTAAAATCATCACTCATGATATCAGAACGTTTAAATCTTATGTTCAGGATATTATCTCCTAAATCTCTTATGTCAAGAACTTCGATTTCCCTGAAAGAGGCAACGTGGGCAACAAAACCATCCGTTCTCGAACCCACATCCACATGTTTTACTGGATTATTCTTAAATATCCTGTTTGCGACGAGCAAATCCTGGTGAAAATAGTGACCGGACGCCGTGCCGCTCTGCTCAAACATCTCATCCAAACAAGGATAGAATTTAGCTATACCGAAAGGAGTTTGAGACTTTTCCAATTGCCCCTCCAGTTCAAAATAGTCCCTTAAAAAAACAGAAAGTCTCTTTGTTGATCTGTAAAGCTTCAAGGGGTGATTGAGCCTCAAGATACGCAGCGCAGAGAGCAATAGTTTCAGGATTCGTTCTTTCTTACGCATTTCCCCCTCTCCTGTAAGGACAATCCCTCAAATGCCAGAGTATAAGCTGGGAGTAGACAAACCCCAACTTCTTCCCTATTGTTTGACTTCAGACACACATAGAAATAGGTACATACCACGGTTAGAAATCAATTAAAATAATGATTTTTTCCTGTTAATATGAGATATCTAACGAACTACCCCGGTTAAAGCTCCGAAAGCTCACTGCTAGGGACTTCATTTTTTTTAGATAGTGTGATAGATGGGTCATCAACAATATTTGCAAAAACTAAGGATTGATTTACTATGAGGATCTTAATTACAGGAATAACAGGATTTGTCGGGAGTCATCTCGCAGAGCATATTATTGAAAAAAATGAGCAATGCGAGATTTTTGGTCTATGCAGATGGCGAAGTCCACGGGAAAACCTGGCGGATATTTATAAGAAAATATCAATGGTCGAGGCCGATCTTTGTGATTTGAGCGCCTTAATACGTCATCTTGAAACCATTCAGCCGGATATTATCTTCCACTTGGCTGCTCAGAGTTACGTTTTGACGAGTTTCAACTCACCAATACAGACACTCTGGTCCAATGTTATCGGAACGGCCAACCTACTCGAAGCGATAAGGATAACAAAAATAGATCCGGTAATTCATATCTGTTCATCATCGGAGGTCTACGGACAGGTGAGTGAGGCTGACATACCCATTAAGGAGACGTGTCCATTAAGACCTGTATCACCTTATGGTGTGAGTAAGGTTGGTGAAGATATGCTTGGATTTCAGTACTGGGTTTCTCATGGAATCAGAACCATTCGTACACGTATGTTCACCCATACAGGGCCGAGAAGAGGCGATGTTTTTGCGATGTCATTCTTCGCCAAACAGATAGCTGCCGCTGAAATTGGACTAACGGAAAAAGTTATTCATGTAGGAAACTTAAAATCAGTTAGAACTTTCTGTGATGTGAGAGATGCAGTCAGGGCATATTGGATACTGGTGAATAGTTGCAATCCCGGAGAAGTATACAATATCGGAGGAGACAGAACGGCAACAATAGGGGAAGCATTGGAAATATTATTGTCGTTTTCCCGGAATAAATTTGAGATTATGGTGGATCCCAAACTTTTAAGGCCATCCGACGTAACATTACAGATACCTTGTACCGATAAATTCAAAAACGAAACAGGTTGGGAACCGGAAATACCATTAGAAAAGACACTGGAAGACATGCTTGAATACTGGCGTGATGAGTTGTCAAGAAACCCGTGGAAGGCGTTGACTGTGGTGAAATAACGAGAGCTTTGGGAATAAGATACCCTGTCCATATAGTTGTGAGATGGAAAAATGTATTTAAATGACAGGCTGATTTTTCTTGCAGGAGCAACGGGTCTTGCCGGCTCGAGCATCCTGGAATATATTATAAGCAACCACCCAAAAACGAAAATCAGGGCGGCTTATCATCGTACAAAACCATTCATTAAAGATGAAAGGATCGAATACATCCGTGGGGACCTCAGGTCCCGAGAGGATTGCAGGAAAATGGCCAAAGGTTGTGACTGTGCGATTATAGCAGCTGCAAATACCGGCGGTTAAAACCGGCAATCTAGATTCCCTGCGGACGTAGTCTGATGTGCGTGATGTGGTCAAGGCCTATTATGTGCTTGTTACAATCAATCCAACTCCGGGCGAGTACTATATAATATCGGTGGGACATTTTCTTGTACTGTTGGTGAAATGCTGAATTACCTGCTTTCCTTTTCTTACAGGAAAGATGTTAGCGTGGAGATGGAACAACGTCGTTTGCGCGTTCTGGATGCCGATCTTCAGGTGCCTGACACGTCTAAGTTTAGAAAGCATACCGGCTGGGAGCCGCAGATACCTTTTGAGAAAACCATGCAGGACCTGTTCGATTACTGGCGAGAAAGAGTGAAAGCTGGAAGGACTTTTTTGGTGAGATGAAAACGAGGCCTTTCAATGAAGGATATGAAATGTAAACTCAGATTAAAAAGGATTCGATATGAGAAAGGATTCTAAGATTTATATTGCCGGACACTGCGGCCTTGTCGGTTCGGCCATTTTACGTAACCTTGAATCAGAGAATTACTCCAATCTCATCACACGTACACACTCGGAACTGTAATTATGCCTCACAAAGACGATCCAAGACTTACCACCCCCCTGTGTCATTCTTTGCAGCCGGTCACGACTACTCATGCGAATCCCTGGTTCTCAGTAAAAAACAGGGGGGGTTATTTTACGATTGAAGAGAATACCCCTCAAGTGCAAATATTGCCTATAGTTGAAAACAAATCAATTGTGATGGTTCGTGTTAACAGGCCTGTGATAGCGGACAATACGCTCGAATTGCCCGCAGGGGGAACAAATGGAGACGAACTCCCCGTTTCAGCTGCAGTCCGTGAATTGCACGAAGAAACAGGGATATTGGTTTCCGATCTCAATAGATTCCAAATGCTGTCTCCACTGGCTCATACGGCGCGGAGCCCAATTCTCCCTTATAGTTTTCAAATCCACCTTTCCCAGCAAGAATATGATCTAAGAATTGATCATGACCATGAAATTTCGGGTGTTGAGTCTTTTTCTTATAAAGAGGTACTCAGAAAAATAGAACGGGGAGAGATTTATATAGGTCCTCAAATTGCCATCGTAATGAGGTATTTCCTATGCAACCACATTATAAAACAAGCCGAATAACTGTATAGGATGTGAATGGTCAAAACAAAAGAATAACGAACGATATGTTTAATGATATGAAGAGGAATAAAAGATTCTTAATGTAAGGAAGGTAAAAGGTTGAAAAAAACAATACCCGAAGAGCTTGATTTAAATAAGCCGTCTGCTGACGTCGCGGATATCATGCATGGAGATGGAGTATCCACTTGCAGAGATATCAGGAAGAATATATTAAGGATTGCAAAGTTGAGCGGACATGGGCATATACCTACGTGCTTTTCTGTAATAGAGGTTATTTATGCTATATACAGTACGATCAAACATGATCCTCTCAACATCGGATGGGAAGAAAGAGACATTTTTGTTCTCAGTAAAGGCCATGCTGCCCTTGCCCTCTATGCTGTTCTTGCGCAGTTCGGATATTTCGACTGGAAAGAATTAGAATCGTTCGGTGGGTTTAGGTCGGACTTCGGATGTCATGCGGATCGATTTAAGATACCGGGTATAGAAGCATCGACAGGCTCTTTGGGGCATGGCATCGGACTGGCTGTAGGTATAGCTCTTGCTTTCAAGATCAGAAAAAGTGAAAGAAGGGTTTTTACGTTGATAGGTGATGGGGAGTCGAACGAGGGATCCGTGTGGGAAGCGGTTTTGGTGGCGGAAAACCTCAGGTTAAACAATTTGACAATCATCTATGATAACAACATGTCTCATTCCAGGGGGCTTCAAATACGAAACCCCTCTGAGCATTTTAGGGGATTTGGTTGCGAAGTTGTTGAATTGAACGGGCATGATGTTGATGCTATATCGGCTGAGATAACTAAGAGAGCCGATACAGTGAAAGTTGTAATCGCTAACACCATCAAAGGATACGGGTGTAGAACTTTTGTGGAGAACCAATATGAGTGGCACAGAAGATCGCCGAATGATGAAGAATTTACAAAACTGATTAGGGAGCTTTATGAGGAAGCAATTTAAAGAAACAGTGATGGCGCTTGCTGAGGGTGATGAAAAGATCGCCTTGGTCTTCGGTGATGTGAGTGTCTATCTCTTCGATGATTTCAAAAATAAGTATCCTGACCGGTTCTACAATATGGGTATATGCGAGAATACCCTTATCAGTGTGGCGGCTGGATTGAGTTCGCAAGGCTTTTTCCCTTTCGTTCATACAATCACACCATTCATTACTGAGAGGTGTTTAGAACAGATAAAACTGGATATGTGTTATAACCAATTCGGTGGGAATGTTGTGCCTTGCGGAGCTTCATTCGATTACGCTTGGGATGGGGCAACTCATCATGCATACACCGACTTGGCGATTTTGAGATTATTGCCTAACATAGAGGTGATTCAGCCGGGTTCAAGGAAAGAGTTGGATGTTCTACTGAGATCTCAATATAATAACGGGGAAACCACCTATTACAGGCTTTCTGACCACCCACATGAAATAGACCTAACGGTCAGGTTCGGCAAAGGCGTGGCCTTGAAGAACAATGGCTCAAGCCTCACAGTGATGACAGCAGGTCCAATACTTGGGAACGTATTGGAGGCGTGTGAGGGTCTTGATGTAAACTTGGTATATTTTCATACAATAAAACCGATAGACAAAGAATTGATTATGCAATACAGAGACACAAACATTCTCGTCATCCATGACGCCTTTGGTTTATATGAAGCAATATGTGAGGTTGCAGGCTTGTCGGCAGTCTATCATGGTTTGCCTGATGCGTTTTGTAGCTGGTATGGAACAGTAAAGGATATAAGAAAGGAATTGGGGCTCGATGTTGAATCAATCCGGAAGGTTATTCTCTCGAACCTGTTGAAGAAATCTTAAGAAAGATAGGTCTCATGTTTTATCATAATAAGAAGGTTTTGGTGACCGGCGGTGCAGGTTTTGTAGGTACTCATATCGTTCAGGAACTGCTCAAGGAAGGAGCGAAAGTACGGGTAACAATTCATAATCGTCCTTTGATTATTCAGGATGAAAGAATTGAGCCTGTCTATGCCGATCTTAACAAATTGGATGACTGCATAAAGGCCGCAGAGGGGATAGATTACGTTTTTCATGCCGCAGGCACGGTGGGAGCTGCTGGTGTCACTAAAATTAACACAATGGCAGCAATCACGCAGAACCTCGTTCAGACTGCTTACATGCTGCAGGCTGCATGGGCGAGCGGGGTCCGTAGATTCTTAAATTACAGTAGCAGTACCGGCTATCCGGTTGCCAATTATGCCATTAAAGAAGAAGAAATGTGGAGCGGGCCCACCCATCCGGCCTATTTTGGATACGGCTGGATGAGAAGGTACCTTGAGCGTCTGTCTGAGTTCGTTGTATCACAGTCGAGCATGAGAATAGCAATTGTGCGTCCGTCGGCAGTGTATGGAAGATTCGATAATTTTGATCCAGCAACAAGTCACGTAATCCCCGGCTTGATAAGAAGGGCAGTCGAAAAGGAGAACCCCTATGTGGTGTGGGGGAACGGCGATGAAGTAAGGGATTTTCTCCACATAACCGATTTCGCCCGCGGCTCTCTTCTTATGCTTAAGAAGTATGCCGAAGGCGATGCGGTGAATATTGGTTATGGTCAGGTTGTGACCATCAAAGATATTGTGCTAATGGTCCTTAAAGCCACCGGGCATGAGAGTGCTCAGACTGTTTTCGATTCCACAAAACCTACCACCATCCCGTTCAGAATGGTCGATATATCAAAAGCAGAGAGACTGTTGAATTTCAAACCCATCATAGATTTGGAAGATGGAATTAAGGATACTGTCGAATGGTATCTTTCCACGATCTCATAATTTAGAGTTTATAAAAATCCAGGAGTAAAAAACATGATTAAAGATGAAATCCTTCATGCATTTGATGGTCGAAATGTATTAGTAACTGGTGGCACCGGGCTAATTGGGCGACAGGTTGTTAATATTCTCTGTAGCGCGAATGCTCATGTTAAGATTGTCTCTCTCGATAAGTTAAACGTCGATGAGAGGGCACTCCACGTGTACGGGGACCTCACCAGTTTTGAACTATGCAAGGAAGTCGCGAAAGACATTGATTTTATATTTCATTTAGCAGGAGTCCAAGGAACGGTACAGACATCATCTTCAAAACTCGCGAGCCATTTTGTGCCGATGCTTATGGTAAACACGAATATTTTTGAGGCCGCCCGAATAAACAAGGTAGCTAAACTTGTTTATACAAGCACCATTGGAGCCTATGAAGACAGAGAAATTTTAAAGGAGAGTGACTATAAAATAGAGAGTACCCCTATGTCCTTCGCCGGTTGGGCAAAAAGGATGGCGGAACTTCAAGTCTATGCATATAAAGTGCAATATGGAATAGATACCTTTTCCATCGTAAGGCTATCAAATATATACGGCCCTGGAGATAATTTCGATCCGGAGACGGCAATGGTAATACCATCATTGATGTACCGTATATTCAATGGGGAGACTCCTCTTTCCGTATGGGGTGATGGAACGGTGATCAGGGACTTCCTTTATAGCAGAGATGCTGCCGAAGGAATACTGCTTGCCCTTCACTACGGGACGGCCGGTGATTTTGTCAATATTGCGAGCGGAAAAGGACATTCCATTCGGGATATAGTTACTGCCCTGCAATCGTTTATTGATTTTGATTATTTGTTTGATGCAACCAAACCTTCTGGTGCTCCCGTGAGGGTGATGGACATCACGAAAGCAAGTGAGTTATTAGGTTTTATCCCATCAACTGACCTCACGACGGGATTAAAGCATACCTGGGAGTGGTTTGTGAGTCACTCAGAAGAATACAAACACAAAATGAATTATTTCTTACCCGAGAGGGATTAGGTTGACAATGAAGAAAATCAAAATCGGCCTAGTCGAGATCGGAGATTCTTTTGGAGGGCAGTATTATTTACCGTATTCGCTTGGTGTCCTGCGGGCCTATGCGGAAAAAATGCTCGCAACACGTGGGAATTATGAGTTTCTGCCGATTATCTATAAAGGGGAGAATATTGAAAAACTAGTCGAAAGCCTTGCAGGAACAGATATAATCTTTTATAGTACGTATCTTTGGAATTTTAGGGTAAGCCTTGAGGTTGCACGGCGAATCAAGAGAGACAAGCCGGGCGTAATAAATGTGTTCGGGGGACCACAGGTACCGGAGTCCAATAAAAAAGCATCTGCATTTCTTCGGAAGTATCCTTTCGTTGAGATTGTGTCTGTCGGCGAAGGTGAAATACCCTTCTTAAGAATAATAGAGCGGTGTCAAGATAGGGGCTGGGATGACGTGCCGTCTATAGGTTACCGCCGCCCTGACAACAGCATTTCATTTAATGAATTTAAAGAAACTATTCAGGACATCAACGAAATCCCTTCGCCTTATTTATCGGGCATCTTTGATGAACTCATAGAACAGCACCCGAAAGAAATATGGCAGGGGAGGATTGAAACGAACAGGGGATGCCCGTTCACGTGCGCTTTTTGCTACTGGGGGAAACAGTCGGAGCGAAAGGTCAAGCAATTTGACCTGGACAGAATCTACAAGGAAATTGACTGGATCAGCAAGAATAAGGTCGAGTTTGTCTTCTGCTGTGATGCAAATTTTGGCATCCTGAAAAGGGATGTTGATATAGCGAGGAAGGTCGTAGACAATAAGAAGATATTTGGTTACCCAAAAGCGTTTTCAATTCAAAATACCAAGAATGCCACGGAGCGGATATTTGAGCTCCAAAAGATCCTAAACGACGCAGGACTTCAGAAAGGAGTCAACCTCGCCCTGCAGTCGCTCAATAAGGTTACGCTAAAACATATCAAGAGAAGCAATATTGATAGTGAAACATATACTGAGTTGCAGAAGCTTTTTGCGAAGAGCGATATTCCTACCTTTACTGACCTTATAATCGGCCTGCCGGGAGAAACGTATGAATCATTTACACGAGGCGTATCGGATATTATAGAGAGTGGTCAGCACAATCGTATTCAGTTTATTAATTTGACAGTCCTTGAGAATACATTGATGGCTGAACCTGAGTTTCAGCAAGAGCATGGTTTGAAGGTGGTGGAGGGGGAGTTCATGCCGCACCATTCGTCCTTGGACACAGTCAATGAAATCAGTGAAACACACTTTCTCGTGATCGGCACGAGTTCAATGCCTATGAATGATTGGATCAAAACAAAAGTGTTCTCGTGGATGGTGTCTTTGCTGCATTTTGACAAACTCCTGCAGATTCCGTTTATTATTCTCCACGAAACAGGTGGATTTTCATATAAAGATCTTTTTGAATTATTTGTTCAGAAGGACTCACAAGATAGCGTGATTACGGAAATCATTTCAATATTTGAAGAGAAAGCCGTTCAAATACAGAACGGGGGCATTGAGTTCTGTGAATCTGATGAATGGTTGAAGATCACGTGGCTTGCTGATGAGCTGGCACTTATTAAATTGAGTGCAGGTGGAAAGATGCGGGAATTTTTTGCTGAAGCGGAAAAACGGCTCATTGCCTTTGCGGCCAATTCTAGCACAATCCCACCTGAAGTGATATCTCAGGCTGTTTTCTTAAATCATAATTTGATGAAACAACCTTTTATCAATCAAGACAAGTTGATAGAGTGTGACTATAACTTATGGGAAGTCTATCAAGCTGCAATAAAGGGTAACCGTCTTGAAATAAGAAAAGGGAGATATTCGTATGCCGTTGATAGGGGCTCCCAGCATTGGGGCAGTTGGGAAGACTGGTGCCGCGAGGTCGTTTGGTATGGTAATAAAAGGGGCGATTATATTTATTCGGTCAAGGGAAACCTCTAATTAGGAATCAAAGATTTGCTGGTTTCCCCTTGGGTACCTGTCAAAAATGGCATTTTACTACTATAGATGGAGTGTTCAATGATTGATCCGGCAGCAAGAAAAGAGATCCTTTCCAAAGGAAAACCAGAGCCAAAGGATGTGCCTTGGTGGGGTGAGCCGAACTTCGGAAGCTGGTACACGGAAGCAGAAATAGATGCCGTTGTTAAAGCTATTCGCAGTTCTATGCATTGGTCAGTGGGCTTTGGCCACGGAGGATCTTCTGATAAAATTGAGAAGTTTGAAAATGCATTTGCTGAATACTGTGGTACAAAACACGCAATCGCTATTACGAGTTGTGGGGTCGGTTTGGATATTGCGATGATGTGCCTGGATTTGGAACCCGGCGACGAGGTCATCACCCCGGCCATCAATTATAAGGCGTCACAAATGGCAATTCTTGGGCAACGAGGGAAAGTCGTCTTCTGCGATATTGATCCCAAAACATTAAATGTTGATCCAGAAGACGTGGAGAGAAGAATTACACCACGCACTCGTGCTATATGTCCTGTTCACTTGACTGGATTGTCTGCGCCTATGGATGAGCTATTGGATATTGCTGAACGTAAACCTCACCCTAAGCACGGGCCTCTCAAGGTTATCGGGGATGCGGCACGAGCCTGTGGAGCAGGTTACAAGGGAACAAAAATCGGTGCTAAGGGATGGCTTACCGCCTTTAGCTTCCATAGCCAGAAACTGATGACCACGCTTGGAGAAGGAGGCGCAATTACTACAAACGATTCTAATCTTGCCAAAAGGATTATCGATATTAATCATTTCGGCGGGGAAGATGGATGGGGTTCAAATTACAGAATGAATAAGGTTCAGGCATCTGCAGGGTTTGTGCAACTTGGTCGTCTTGATGAAATGAATGGTATGCGACGCAAGATCGCCTTTCGACGTAACGTCCTGTTGGGAGACGTACCGGAGATCATCCTGCCCTATGAACCGCCAGGGTATGAGCATGTGTACTATGTGTATCCTATTTTAGTCCAGCCCGAATGGGCAGGGGGCAAGCGTGATAAAATCCTTGCTATAATGGAGAAGAAGTTTGGGATCGTGTGCAGTGTAACAAATCGTCCTACATATTTACGGTGGCCTTATGTTGCCAAGATGTGTGGGACCCCCAAGCTTAAGGTATCCGAGGACATCGGGCAGCGATTGTTGTGTCCCCCACTTCATCCGCTTTTGAATGAGGAACAAGAGCTCTATATCTGTGCCAGTTTGTTGGAAACGATAGATATGATTAAAAAGGAGAATTAATGGCGGTTTTCTGTAAAACTGAAGCATTGAGACGTAATCTGCAGGCACTTCCTGAAGTAGTGGCCTTAGGCGGGATAGAGGTCGAGGACAATATTATCAAGTATATATCCCTCGAGACCAGAACAATAGGCGGAGTTACGGTTCATCAGTTGGATATAGCTGACGCACCGGGGTTATTTGAATTCTACACTGAAGGGCTTTCTGAGAAACCGCGACGGCTGTTCGCCCCCTACCCGCTTTTTCACACGCCGCCGCGTTCTGCCGACGAACTGGCGGCGAGAATAACGAATTGGAAAAGCGAGAATGATTGGACGGCTTTAACTCTGGTGAAGGACAAACAGACAATTGGGTTTGCCCTGCTGAAAAGATTCAGTACCGAGCAGGTAACAAGTGCCATCGTTGTCCGGAATGAATTTCTGAAAAAAAAAGTGGGCTACTTATTGCAAAGTATGATTGTTGAGCAGGCACGCTTGCTTAATTTAAAGAGGTTCCATGTCAAGATAGTATCGGACAACTTGGCTTCCGTGCGGCTCCATGAAAAATGCGGTTTCAGGCAGACAAAGATATTTCCGCCTCCCATATACGAGGAAATATTGGAATATCTGAGCGATAGTGACAAAAAGAGTGGCAATGAACCTGTGGGTAGGCATATTGTCGAACTCGTCATTGATTTGGATCATACGACTTAGTATTATCGTTGTTTTAAAATTTTGGAAACAGAGACGTCTTTGACGGTAGAAAGGAGTCAATATGAAAGTAACGAAAACAAAACTGGACAAGGTTCTGCTGATCAAGCCTCCAACAACTTTCGAGGACTTCAGGGGGACGTATGTCGAGCTTTATAATGATAAAATATATAATGATGCGGGAATTGATGTAAAATTCATACAGGACGACATTTCAACGTCTTCTAAACACGTTCTTCGCGGTATTCATGGTGACAGCGAGACATGGAAACTGATCTCCTGTCTATATGGCAAGTTCTATCTAGTTGTTGTAAATTGGGACAAAGAATCGCCACAATTTAAACAGTGGGAGTCATTTGTCTTGTCCGATCAGAACAGGCTTCAGGTTTTAATCCCTCCTAACTTTGGTAATGGACATCTTGTTCTTAGTGAACAGGCAATCTTTCATTATAAACAGTCGACATATTATAATCTTACGGGGCAATTTACATTGTTCTGGGATGACCCTCAACTGAATATATGGTGGCCGATAAGAAACCCTATAACATCAAGAAGAGATGAAGGGCGGGAGGCGGATAATAATTAACAATGGGATTGCAAATTAGAAAAGCTACAGCGGACGATATTCCAGGGATGATGTTATTGTTTAATTCTAATACAACTCCTCCCAAATCAGCTTACTTTTTTCAATGGTGGAATAATATCCCATCTATTACATTTTGTGCGATAGATGAAGGAGAATTAGTTGGCATGTTCGTTGTGTTAAAAAGAAAACTCATTAACAATTTAAATTGTGGTGTATTAATGGGGTTGCTTGTAAATAGTGTCTGGAGAGGAAGAGGTCTTTTTAAGGAATTAGGCGATAAAGCAATGAACTATTTTGAGGACATGGATTTATTCTGTTGTTTGACAAATGCAGTTGGGGAAAAAGCTCTTGAGAAAAACTTCAATTTTAGAACTCTTGACACTATAGAAACCATGACCCTTTCCAGTAATGTACCAACTGATTGTCACGATTATTCGTGCACTCCGATCACGTCAAATACAAGATTTAATAACTTTAGCATGGGGGAAAAAGACACATCAATGTTTTTGGCCGATGAAGAATTTCGTCGGTGGAGATTCTCGGTACACCATCGCTACTCATATGATATGGTCCGCATGGATTCAAATGAATTTGCTGTTATTAATAGATACCACGAAACGGAAACTAATATAAGATATGGCGATATAGTAGATTTTGAACCCGAAGAGCTGGAAGAAAACAGACTAATAAGACTGTTTAATTGTGCATGCTTGGGCTTGGGAAAAGATGTAGATGTGGTAACTATCCAAGCAGTTCCGAATAGTCTATTATACAGGGTTGGTGAAAAAATGGGTTTTGCAGAGAGTAACGTGAAACATTATTTTTGTATTAAGGTCAAAGAGCCATGCAATGAATATCTTTATGATTCTTCAAGCTGGCTTATAAAATGGGGAGATTATCTGCGATGATTATTACCAGGACACCTTTTCGTATTTCTTTTTTTGGGGGCGGGACTGATTATCCAGTATTTTATAAAGAGCATGGTGGCGCCGTATTAAGTTCGTCGATAAATAAATACTGTTATATTAACTGTAGATATTTGCCACCTTTTTTTGATTATACATATCGTATTCGGTATGCAAAACGTGAAGAAACAAAAAGCATTTCTCAAATTCAGCATCCAACCGTAAGGGAATGCATTAAATTGTGTAAATTAGACAAAGGGATAGAAATGGTTCATACCAGCGATATTCCGGCTCGTTCCGGTGTCGGGTCAAGCTCTTCTTTCACTGTCGGATTTCTAAATGCCCTTTATGCGCTGCAGGGCAAAATGACAACAAAAAGGCATTTGGCCCGCGAAGCAATTTATGTTGAGCAGGAGATGATTAAGGAAAATGTTGGTTCACAAGATCAGGTCGCCGCTGCTTTTGGCGGATTGAACAAAATTGAGTTCGGAGGAGAACGAGAATTTTTTGTAAACCCCATAACTATTTCGGAAGAAAAAAAGGAATGTCTTCAGAATAATTTATTGTTATTTTTTACGGGGTTTTCCAGGACCGCATCAGACTTTGCGAGTGAGCAGATAAAGTTAACTTCGAAGAATACTAAAGAGCTTAACGAAATGAAAGGATTTGTAAATGATGCCTGTTCCGTTTTGTGTGGGAACGGTAATGATATGAACGATTTCGGTAAATTGCTTCACGAGTCGTGGATGATTAAGAAAGAACTTACTAACATTATATCCAATAGTACGATCGATGATATTTATGAAACAGCATTGAGTGCAGGAGCGATTGGGGGCAAACTGTGCGGTGCTGGTGGCGGTGGATTTATTTTATTTTATGTTCCTTTGGAGAACCAGCAAAAAGTTAAAGAAAAGTTGAAAGGCCTGCTTCACGTCCCCTTCATTTTTGATAGTCTCGGTAGTCAAGTAATTATGTATTCTACTCAGGATTTTTTTTGAAATCAATGTTAGATAGTTTGGGCAAAATGGACGTATTAATTCTTGTTGGCGGTAAAGGTCTCCGTTTGCATTCTGTTGTACAGGATCGCCCTAAACCAATGGCGGATATTAACGGCCGTCCCTTTCTGGATAAACTTATAAAGTACGTTTCATCTTTTGGCCATGATCGTTTTATCCTTTGTGCCGGTCATATGGCGGAATATCTGACGAATTATTATCAGGATATGAAATTGCCCCATGAGATAATCTTATCGATTGAAAAGTCCGCTCTTGGTACTGGAGGGGCTGTAAAAAATGCTGAAAAGCTTATCCAAACAGACATTTTTCTGGTAATGAATGGCGATTCTTTTTGTCCGGTTAATCTAACAGATTTTAAAGTTTTTCATTGCAGGAAGAATGCCCAAATTTCTATGGCTGTCACTAAATCTGAGGATGTGAGAGATTATGGGCTTATTGGCTTTGATGATTCACAGGAAATTGTAAGTTTTGAAGAAAAAAAACATAACTCTGAAAAAGGTTATATAAACGCTGGAGTTTACCTTTTTAGTAAGTCTATACTGGCAGACATTCCTCGAAATATCAAATATTCCCTTGAGGAGGATTTTTTCCCTTCTATGTTGGGAAAGAAGTTTTTTGCTTACCTTCTTGCAAGAGAAGTGGTGGATATTGGGACACCTGAACGTTATAACTTCGCAAAGAAATATCTCTCCAGTTAGGGCTGTTCCTCAGCAAGGGCTGATTGATAATGTATTCGTTTCCAAAAAATCTTGTAATCACTTCTTCAGATTTACTTTGATATTTCCCCTTAGCCTGAACCCAAAACCCAATAAAATGATACTAATTACGGAGACAATTATTGAAATATAATAGGAGGAAGACCAAGAATCGGCCACATTATATATTCTGTAAACAGAGAGGATAATAACAAGAATAGAAAACAGAACTCCAGCTGTAAAAACTAAGTGCGCAAACCAGATGGCAGGTTTTGGCAGGCTGTTTTGGTTTTGGACCGGATTGCTCCCGGCAAGCCCCGCCTCTCAGAGCAAGGTCGAAGGAAGCGTCACTTTTTTCGATATTCATATATGATCAAGAAACTTCAGCACATCTCTTTTTATCTTATGTTTTATACGATACCTCCAGACCTGTTTTTTATAAGAACTTAATTGGTCCGGGGTAACTTCTTTGATGATATTCGAAGAACCGTCTCTGAAACAATGTTTAACTTTTCCCGACAGAAAATTTTTTCTGAATAATTTTCTGTTGTTATCATACCTTTTGCTAGCCGAATCCAGCAAATCATAAAATTTTTCCTGTCTTTGACCTTTGTGAAGGTACCCATAAAAGGAGATCATTGGAAGAAAATAAGGCAGATAACCCCGAGTATTAAACTGATAGTTAAATCCATGTGCAGGGTGAAATCTATATGGATCGTCAGGGTGGTTCTTGGGGAAGCAGATCTCAAAAATGTTTTTTCGATAAATTGCATTAGCTTCAAATCCATGTCCGTTTGAAAGCCAGAAAGAGAGCCAGTCCATTTTTTGGGGGGGATGTTTTTCGAGAAATTCTGTCCAGGCGATATCTATAATGTCACCATTTTCAGCGCGGGCTTGAGTAATTCCCCATACAACTGACACCTGTTTGTCTTTGTCAAGTACCTTTGCCGATTTTTTAAACCAGTCCTTGTCATAAATACCGTCTGAAATGGCCAAGATAGCTATATATTCTCCTCTGACCATGTTAAAACCTTCCCAAGTTGCGTCAAGTGTAGGATTGTCGCCTTGATCCTTTTTTACTATCCACCTTAAATGTGAATACTCTTTTAATATATCAATCGTGTTATCAGTTGAGCCGCCATCTATAATAATATGTTCGTAATCATCGGAAGTCTGTTTAAGAACAGATTCGATGGTCTCTCTTAAAAATTTACCACTATTCAAGCAAAAACTGATAACGGATATCTTTGGATGATCTACAGGTGTCAATTTACAACCTCCTGAAAACTTTGTATAACTATGCTTTAGTCATTGCGAGAAACGAAGTGACGTGGCAATCTCTTATAGTAACGCTGAGTTAGGGATTGCTGCGCTATCGCTCGCAATGACAGTGTGGTATTATGCAAATTTTTCCTCCTGTTTGATTTTAAAAACTATAAAAGCTCAGATTATTTACCACGAACCATCAATGGTGTCAATTCCGGTGTTTTGATAATTCTACAACTATGATATGTATTTTACAGGGAAACATGCCGTTTACACGAACTGGATGTTGCTATACAATAAAAAAATGAATTTTCTTTAATAATGTGATAAAAAGCACGTTTCCCAACAATCCGGAGCAGACATGAAGCAACTGTTATTAAAAATATTACCTAAACATCAACACCTGTACAATTTCTGCAAGGGCTATTTAGAAAAACATAATGGCGAGAACAATTGCGATCTTCATACGAATGGTGAATTACGCTTTATGAAGCGCAATCTCGGGAAATGCAGGACAGTCTTCGACATAGGAGCAAACATAGGTGAATGGACAAACCTTGCCCTGAAGATAAATCAAAACATAGAACTTCACTGCTTTGAACCAGGCAGCTATACCTTCAAGAAACTGATCAGCAACAATTTGCCGGAGAACGTAATCTGCAATAATTTTGGTCTAAGTTCTTCAAAATGCAAGAAACCGTTGTACACATTCGAAAATGACTCGGGAGCCAATTCGCTATATCAAAGAGAAGGCTTGGAAAACGGCTGGGGTATACACCCGCCAATACGGAAAGAAATGGTAAATCTTGATACATTGGAGAACTATTGCCGTGAAAAGAATATTACAGAAATAGACTTCATGAAAATAGACGTTGAAGGACATGAATTCGAAGTGCTTAAAGGTGGGAAATCCTTATTGGACAGCGGGAAGATTAAGATAATTCAATTTGAATACGGTGGATGTAATATTGATTCCGGCGTATTTTTAAAAGATATTTTTAATTTCTTCAAAAACATGAGTTACAGCTTCTATAAAATTTATCCGGACTATATCGGACATGTTCAAAGATATGATCAGCGTTTTGATAACTTTCAGTATCAAAACTGGTTGATTGCCAGAAAAGATTATCAGGAAGTACAATAACTGAAGAAAAAACAAAACGTGTATAAAAAAATATTTAACTCCACAACGTTACAGGTAAAAGAACTTAATGCAGACAGAAGAATATCAAACCTCTTAAATCAAAGTGTCCCGTTATTAATGGGGATATTCATATTCTTCGCACCATTCCCACACACAACGGCCATCAAAGAAATCTGTTTTTATATCTCTGTGTCGTTCGTACTTATTTTGTTTTCATTCAAAGAGATCGATTTCTCGTTTAAGACACCTCTGTCTATTCCTTTTGCAGTATTTGCTGTATGGGCCTTTGTAGGCATTTTTTTTGCGCTTGACGTGGGGAATAGCATCCATGACTTCTACGCACACCTGCTGAAACATCTTGCCATTTACTTCCTGCTGGTCAATTTTTTCAATTCCAGGAAACGACTTGAAATTCTTTCATGGATCATAATCATCTCTGCCATGGTGTTTTCAATCGGAGCAATGATCTATTTTTATGCCATACTGAAAACTCCCATATCGGGAAGATTAGGAACAGGATTCCTCGAAATGCATGTCGACTATATCGGCTTTGTGACCTTGTTTGCCATCCTCCTGTCACTGCACCATTTTCCCAGAGAGACCAATTTATATCGTAAATTTATTCTACTTGTCTGCCTTCTTGGAATATCTATGGCAACGCTTCTGACACAATCAAGAGGCACTTTAATTGCCGCAGTCTTTGCTTTTATTGTACTGCTTCCCAAAAATAAAAAAACTCTGATCGTTTTTTTTGTTCTTTTCTTAATAGGTGTGGGAATTACACCGGGGTTAAAGAATCGCATGAACCTCAGAGATGCTTTGAATGCGCCAAGAATAGGTATAAATTTAACCTCTTGGGAGATTATTAAAGACTACCCAATCATGGGTATTGGATTTGGGATGCAGACATATGGAAATAAAAACTTTCTGGATCTGGATAAATACAATACAAGAATACCCCCTAAATACCGGCGACCAAGTGTTATTGGTTCTCCTCATAATTCCTTAGCCGATGTGGCTGTGAGAACCGGTCTTGTAGGACTTGCGTTATATCTATATATTCTGTTTATATGTGCCCTGATGGGTTGGAAAATAATTAAATATGGGAAAAACGATTTTATAAGGGATTGGGGGCTTTGCATTATGGCTGCCTTCGTCGGCATTTTTATCCAGGGAATATTTAGTGATGGAACATTCGGCCCACAGGCGATCATTCTCTATACAATATTCGCAATGATGACCATTTTGTGGCATTTTGATAATGTCGAATTTGAAAACTCAAATGACATCAAATGTTAAAAAAATAGCCGTTGTAATCCCAAGATACGGTCTTGTGGGTGGGGCGGAGAAATTCGTCTTGGAATTGACCGAACGCATCGCTCTCAACGAGCGATATGACATTAACGTCTTTGCGAATAAGTGGCTGTCCCATTCTGACAGGATTACTTTTCACAAGGTTCACTTAATCCCTTTTCCGAAGTTTATGACCTCGATCAGTTTCGCATATTTTGCCGGACTTAAAATATCAAAGATGAAATTTGATCTGATTCATTCCCACGACAGAATATTCGATGCCGACATATTCACAATGCACGGCATTCCTCATAGGGTCTGGGTTCACGACGTACGGAAGAAATATATGAGCCTTTTCGATTACGGCACAAGCTGGGTCGAAAAAAAACTGGCCAACAATGAAAGGTGCAAGAAATTCCTTTCGGTATCAAATCTGACGAAGAAAATTTTCCTCCAGGAATACAGAGTTGCCCCTGAGAGAGTCGAGGTTCTCCACCCGGGTGTTGATATCGAAAGATTTCTGGGACTTGATCGGCAGCGCTGCCGCAGGGAAATAAGGAAACGTTTTGGCATAAATCCTTCTGACATTGTAATTTTATTCGTTTCCATGAATTTTGAGATTAAAGGACTCGATTATGTAATGGCGGCGATAAGAAAGGCAAAGGAGTTTTATCCTTATCATAATTTTAAACTGTTTGTCGTCGGCAAAGGAGATTACAAAAAATACGGCGCTCTTGCGCAAAAGAACAACATAAAAGACAATGTTGTCTTTGCCGGAGTCCAGAAAGAAAATCTCGAAAAAATATATCTGGCAAGTGATATTTTTATGATGCTTTCGAGATTCGATACTTTCGGCATAACGGTGCTTGAAGCTATGGCAACCTCTTTACCAGTGATAATCAGCAGCAATGTGGGAGCGAAGGATCTGGTCAGGGAAGGGATAAACGGATTTGTAATTGAAAATACGAGTAATACTGATAAGATCAGCGACAAGATCGGTCTTATACTGAATGAAGAAAATAGAATAAGAATGGCAAAAGAAGCCCATAATACGGCGCTCAATAACAGCTGGGACGCTGTAGCAAAAAGGGTGGAGAACATTTACGAGGAAATGTTGCAAACATAAACCGTTTGCCGCTAAGACATGCTTGGACATGAGATATTTCAACCTTATAAAGAATCTATCGAACTGGTGGATATATTTAGCAATCAAGTTTGGTATTTATAATGCTGACCCTATCTTGTTTAGAACGAGAAAAGGGCTACTTGTTGAAGTTCCCCAAAGACTCCTTCAGACATTTAAAGAAATCTTCATGGACGAATGTTATATGGATGGACTTGAATTACATGTTCCTGACAATTCAACCGTTATAGATATTGGTGCCAACACAGGTTTCTTTACACTTTTTGCAGCTTCCCGTTTTAATTGTTCAAAGATATTGGCTTATGAACCAATACCTTCTAACTTTAAGCAATTGGCGCGAAATCGGGGGTTGAATGCAGATTGCAGTATGGAGTGTTTTCAAAAAGCCGTTGCCGGGCATTCGGGCACTGTTGAGATGATGTTTAATCCTGATGATAGCTTTACAACGAGCGCCACAATTTTTCAAAAATCCCACAAAAACAATCAGGTTATTCGGGTGCCTTCGATAACGCTTTCAGATATATTTCGTGAACACAGCATAGAAATGTGCGACCTGTTAAAAATGGATTGTGAGGGCGCCGAGTATGACATCATTTATAGTTGCCCATCAGATTGCCTGTCCCGGATTACTCAAATGGCAATGGAGGTTCACGGCGGGGTTGAACCCAGGCAGAACATTGAGTCCCTGGAGGCATACCTTAATGAGCAAGGTTTCACCACTCGTCGTCGACCCGTGGGTATGTTGTGGGCATGGAAGAAATAACAAAACCTTTATTTTATCCATGGCTTTAAAATTACTTATAGAAATGTTGTGTGATAATAATTTGATTTAGTATATGGAAAATACAGCGAAATTTAAAAGAGAACAACCGGATCTGTCTGTTATAATTGTATCCTATAATACTGCAGACCTGATAGAAAATTGCCTCAAATCTGTTTTTGCAGCGAGTAATATTACAAGGGAAGTATTTGTGATTGATAACGACTCATCAGATGGAAGCTCCGATTTTATAAAAGATAATTTCCCGTCGGTCCATCTTGTAGCCAATACGGAAAACAGGGGATTTGCCGCAGCCAATAACCAAATGATACCACGGTGTAAAGGGAAATATGTTTTTTTCCTCAATCCGGATACCGAAGTAATGTCAGATGTCTTCAACGAAGCCATATCGTTTATGGATGCGAATCCCCCTATGGGTCTTGCCGGTACAAAAATTATCAATCCTGATGGAACTCTGCAAGAATCAATATCTTACCGATATCCTGGAGAAAAATACACTACAGACGAACTATCTGGACTACCTGGCTCAATTGCATGTGTTCTTGGAGCAAGTATGATTGTCCGTTCGGGACTTATCAAAAAAATGGGAGGATTTGATGAAGATTTTTTCCTATATGGCGAAGATCAGGATTTGTGCCTTAGAATTAGAAAATTAGGACATGAAATCGGTTATATTGATTCTGCAACAGTTATTCATCTCGGCGGACAAAGCGAAAAGAACTCATTGTCATCAGAAGTATGGAAAAAGAAAATACATGCTGAATATATTTTTTATAGAAAACATTATTTTCCAAAAACTATTAAACGGATCGGCAGGGCTAATATTATAAAAGCTTGGTGGAGAATAATAGCACTAAAATTTTTTCTCCCCTTAGTAAAAAACAAAACAAGAACGAGAGAAAAACTTGGAAAATACCGAGTAATTTATCATACTGTAAAGAATCTTTTATCAGAACAATAAGAAAATAACATGGAACGTGCCAGTTCAAAGTGTATCCTCTGCAACAGCCCAGGACGAAACTTGCTCTTTCAACAGGACGAGTGGACAGTCTATAAATGTTCCGACTGCGGACTCGGTTTCCTCGATCCCCGTCCGGACCAGAGTGAACTGCAGGAGCTCTACAGAAATGATTATTTCTCAAGCCACTATGATGAAGGGTTGAAGATAGATTCGCCTGAAATGAGACGGCGTATTTCTCAAGAAGATCATCGCATTAAGTTCTTCCGCAATCTTAAAAGGCATGGCAAAGTCCTCGATATCGGATGCGGTATGGGCTATTTCCTGTATGCCTGTCGCAAACATGGCTACGAAGTTAAAGGGCAGGATGTCTCCGGCGATTCAGCCTTCTATGTACGCAGTGAGTTGAAGATACCGGTTACCACGGGACAGATCGAAGAGATAGATATTGAAGATAACTCGATGGATATTATTACCATGTGGCATTCACTGGAACATACGCCCGATCCCAGGAAACATCTCAAAAAGGCATGGAACTGGTTGAAACCGGATGGTCTTCTGATCGTCGATGTCCCCAACCATGAAGGAGTGGATGCAATAAAAATGTGGACTAAGTGGAATGGATGGAGCTTGCCTTATCATCTTTATCATTTTACTCCAGATACCCTGACAGACATGTTATCACAATATGGATTCAGAACCGTCCGTACAAAGGATTATCATTCAGAGTACGTAAAAGAGAAACTTAAAAAAATTCCTGTCATCAATCTATTTGCCCGCCTGATCGCAAAATGCTATTCTGGACATAGTATTGCGGTTGTGGCAAGAAAAGAATTCAATGAGTAACATGGTGATATTTTATGGGAAAAACATACCATCTTGAAGATATTATAAAGAGCCGGACATTCCGATTCGAAAGACTTGTATTGGAAGACATCGACAATTCTCCTGTCTTCAGATTTCACTCACCTGAGATATCCGATCAGGAGACCTGCCTGTTCCACCGGGATATTTCGCACGGTGATAGCTATTTCGAGATACTGCACAATTTCATTGAAAAGGGTCTGAAGGACAGAAGGACGGCGCCGATCGTCCGTTTTGCCGACGGGGAATACGCCTTTTATGAAAATGACCTTAGTTGTAACGGTCTCTACAAGCAGGCGGAATCCGTTGAAGCCATACAAAAGGCGACGCCGCTGCATATCGAAGCTCTGAAAGTGTTAGCCGAATCAGGAAAGATCACCCCCCTGATCTATCCGGGAAATACGCAGCATGAAAAGAAGGGGTTCTTCTCCTTTCTGCGCAAGCCTAAAGGTGATAATTCAGCATCAAAATTCGTCGATTTTCTATTCAACAACAATATCGAATTAAACAGGGATAGCTATCTGCCATTTTATGTCGTCTATGCATATCTCACCTCTAAAAGTTTCGCCAGCCTTGTTGACGGCAGAAAGATATGCATTGTAAACTCCGAATGCAACATGGATTCCTGCATAAAGTGGTTTGAGAGGCTTTTCAGCCATCCGGATATCACATTTGCAGAGATCCCGGACTCCTATGTGGCAACCCGCTGGGAAACAATGAAGGAAGATATCTTGAACCGAATACCTCCCGATACGGAGCTCTGTCTGGTAGGTGCGGGGATTGGTGCCCTTCTGGTATGTGTTGACGTTGCCCATAAGTTTTCGATACCCGCTCTCGATGCGGGACATGTACTGAACATGATGAATGATTATGAAGATAAATCGAATGGGCCGAGGCTATATACCACCTGGAAGCTATGAATGATCCACTGAAAAAGTACAGGAAACAATTCCGGGGATGGAAAAACAGGCGAAGGCTCAATCGTGAGTTAAAACATTACAATTCACTATTTGATTCACGCAATCTTTCCCTGCCCGATGATGAAGCCATCCGTGAGGCTATGAAACGCAAGTTTCCCGATCTGAAACCGAAGCCGAAGGGGAAATTGAATATTATGGCCATATACCACCACTACAACTGGGAAAATGAATCGCTGAAACCATCCCTCGAAAAATTCGGACCGGTCAGGCACTACGACTGGTTCAATAAGTTCAACCATCAGAGAAAGGACTGGCACAAATCCGTCAAGGATCAAATGAACAGTGATCTTACAAGCCGTGTAGGGGGATGGATAAAAGAAGATTCTACCGATGCTATCTTCGCCTATCTATCTGGAGAAATTGTAACATCGGAGACGATGCGGAAATTGAGTTCACTTGGTATCCCCATGATCAACCTCGCCCTGAATGACAAGGAGGCATTTGTCGGAAAGATCAAAAACGGCCAGGCCATGGGGGCAAGGGATATCTGCCGCTACTTCGACCTTTGCTGGACAAGTACCGAGGATGCCCTGAAGAAATACTGCGTAGAAGGAGCTCTTCCCATCCATCTTCCTGAAGGCGCTAATCCTGAAATTCACAAACCATACGATTTAGAAAAAACTATTGATGTGTCATTTGTTGGTCAATGTTATGGAAAACGTCCAGCCATTATTCAGGCCCTGAAAGATCAAGGCATTCATGTTGAAGCGTATGGATACGGCTGGCCGAATGGCCCCCTCTCCACGGAAGAGATGGTGCGCATGTATTCGAAAAGTAAAATCAACCTTGGTTTCGGTGGCGTTGCAGGTCATGAAGATACCTATTGTCTCAAGGGACGGGATTTTGAAATCCCAATGAGCAGGGGACTTTATGTTACGGAGTACTCACCTGAACTTGAAAGGGTTTTCGAAATCGAAAAAGAGATTCTAACCTATAGAATCTTTGATGAACTTGTTAAAAAGATACAATATCTTTTAGACCATCCCGATGAAGCGGAGGCTATCAGAAAAGCGGGGTATCGCCGGGCATTCTCTGAACATACGTGGGAAATGAGGTTTGAGGAGATATTTACGCTAATGGGATTGATTTGACGGGTATTTTGCTATTGTGGTCCAGAAATTCTTGAATAACCCCTTTTACCTTGTCAACCGTTAATTCTTCGAGACATTTGCTTATGCCACTATCATTGCACCCTTTTTGATGACATGGGGCGCAATCGCAATCCGGAGTAATAACGCTGTGTATTTCTCCCGGAGGCGCCCATTCACTCCAGACGGAAGGCCCATAAATGGTAATTGTAGGGGTGCCAACAGCCGCGGCAATCTGTGGGGCCGCGCTGTCTACACCGAGATGAAGACAGCTAAGGCTGAGCACAGCGGCTAACTCACTCAACGTAGTTCTGCCGGTGAGATTAAAAATTTGCCCGTTGCATTTATTGACAATATTGATTGATTTCTCTCTTTCTTCGGGTGCTCCGACAATAACAGTCGAAATTTTGTATTCTTCCCACAACCAGTCAACGATCCGCGCCCATTTCTCATAACCCCATTCTTTATATTGCCATCTTGAAAAAAGATTCAGGGTAACCCAGCGGCCCACAGCCGTTACACCTTCACGATCCAGGAGTTGCTTAACGTTTTCTCTGGCCTTTTCAGAAACCCGGAGCTTTGGAATACCATCTTCTGTGTCTATGCCAAAGCCTCTCACAACCAAGAGAGATTGCTCTGCTGCGCCATGGATTCTTTCTTTGGGAGATAGAGGATCAGCGAGGTGTGTAAAGAGGAAATTACGCCATTTGAGGCCACGATAAAGCAGGGCAGCCCTGACTTGAGCGCCTGACAAAAGAGCCATATAAGCTCCTCTATCGTCAGATCGAAGATCAAAAACCAGATCAAAACATGCCTTTCGCAGATCCCTGATGAATTTGATCTGACTCTTTGTCCTATTTAAAAGATTTCCTTTGTAATGTTTGACCTCAAAAATTCTATTGATATGCGGATCTAACTCAAGGAGAGATCCAAATCCTTCCCGCACAAGAATTGAGACATTTGCCTGCGGATAGGTTTCCTTTACGGCCCGGAAGGTAGGCGTAGCCCATACCACGTCGCCGATATCACCAAGTTGTATGATGAGAATATTGTTTATTGGTCTGTCAAATGTGCCGCCCTTGACTATCATCAGGTTCCCCTGGACTTAAACCTGTTGGCGAACTGCTGCATTCAAGGTATTCTTGAGAAGCATTGCTATCGTCATCGGGCCGACACCGCCCGGAACCGGTGTTATATAGGAAGCTTTTTCGGAAACCTCGGAAAAGAGCACATCTCCGACCAGCTTGCCACTTTCGAGCCTGTTTATGCCGACATCTATAACTACGGCTTTGTCTCTCACCATATCTCCCGTTATCATTTCAGCTTTTCCTGCGGCAGCGATGAGGATTTCCGCTCTTCTTGTGACCTCGGAAAGGTTCTTCGTTCGTGTGTGACACATGGTTATGGTAGCGTGTCGTGCAAGAAGCATCAGGGCCAGCGGTTTCCCCACGATATTGCTCCTGCCGACGATAACTGCCTCTTTTCCCGCTATTTCTATTCCGTTGCGATCAAGGAGCTCCATAATTCCGATCGGGGTGCAGGCCCTGTGGAAGGGATTACCGGCAAAGAGGTGCCCGACATTATATGGGTGAAAACCGTCAACATCTTTTCGTGGCTCAACGGCTTCTATGATTGAATCGGAATTGATATGACCGGGAAGGGGAAGCTGAACCAGAATACCATGTATCTCATCATCGCGGTTTAGCTCTTCGATGATCTTGAGCAGTCTTTTTTCATCGGTTTCGGCTGGCAGTTTCTGTTCCCTTGATAAAAATCCAGCTTCCTTACAGGCATTTTCCTTCATTCTGACGTATATCTTTGAAGCAGGATCATCTCCAACGAGGATGACGGCAAGCCCCGGAACAATTCCGGTTTTTGCCTTCAGCCTGAGAACTTCCTCTTTAATCTCATTTCTGACGTCCTGTGCTATCTTCTTTCCATCAATTATTATGGCCATTTACTTCCTCCAGTAGCGAAGGGGACAAAACGATATCCCCTCATTATTCTCTTGTGTTCGTAGGTGAAATTTATAGTACGTTCAAGCAGCAGATGTCAAGAAAATACAAATTGACCGGGAGCGCACCCGCAAGCCCCGCCTTGTAGGCGGGGAGATTCATATGGATAACCAGGGAACCAGAAGAGGATTAAATTGAAGCTTCCCGCAGCAAGCTGCTGGGAACGTACTTGCTGTTCAGTTCAGGTTTTTATTTGAACAGTCTTCCCCCTTTATGTTATAAAACAGCGGTAAATGTGCATCCTGCAGTTGAGTCATCGAAGATGTGAGGTAAACCTGACCTGTTGAAAGGGAAGGAGGTAAAGCCCCTTATCAGTAATAATCAGGGACCACTCGTCGATGAGAAGAAAATAATAAAAGATTGTAAGAGACACCGAGATGTTTGCATAATACACATATTGTCATTGCGAACGTAGTGAAGCAATCTCAAATTATCTGTAATTACAAATAGATTGCTACGTTGCTTCGCTCCTCGCAATGACCAGAAAACCAATTATGCAAACCTTTCATGCCTGCCATCTTACAAAATTCCACAAGCAGTGGGATTTGCAAAAAAAATTTGAAGGGAGATAAGACAGATGAATCCGGAATTGATTGATAAGCTTGTAGTACCGAATGATACAAAAATTGTGTTTTTAATCCTCGATGGTATAGGGGGCCTCCCCCTGCCCGGGGGTGATAAAACAGAACTGGAAACGGCCGATACCCCTAATCTTGACCGTTTGGCTAAAAAATCGATCTGCGGTCTCCTCGACCCAATCGGATACGGGATAACACCGGGGAGCGGTCCCGCTCATTTTGCACTCTTTGGCTACGATCCCGTAAAGAATAATGTGGGAAGGGGGATATTGTCAGCAGCGGGGATCAACTTCCCCATGACGGAAAAAGACCTCTTTATGCGGGTCAATTTTGCGACGATAGATGGCAGCGGTTTGGTGATTGACAGGAGAGCGGGTCGAATAGATGATGAGACCAACAAAAGACTCTGCCATAAATTACGGGAAGGGATAAAGCTGAAATCACATGAAGTCTTTTTTGAAACGGAAAAAGAACATCGTGCACTGATTGTCTTGAGAGGGGATAACCTGCTGGAAGAGATAGAAGAGACAGACCCCCAGAAAGTAGGAGCACCCCCAATTTCGCCTGAGCCGTTGAAACCTGAGGCGGCAGAAACTGCGGCGATCATTGCTGAACTGACTGACAAAGCCAGGGATGTGCTCTCCGATGAAGAGAAAGCAAATATGATACTGCTCAGGGGCTATGCTAAATACCGCAGTTACCCCGGCCTCAGTGAAAGATTTGGACTCAAACCACTTGCCATTGCAAACTATCCAATGTACAGGGGTATTGCACGGATTTTAGGTATGACTGTTAACTCACTGACGGAGACGATAGAAGCTGAATTTACCGCCATGCGTGATAATTACAGTCAATATGATTTTTTCTTTCTTCACATTAAACCGACGGATTCAAGGGGTGAAGATGGAAACTTTGATGCAAAGGTAAAAGTTATTGAGGAGGTGGATTCCTTCCTCCCAGTGATAACCGAGCTTCGTCCCGATGTCCTGGTTGTGACCGGAGACCATTCAACTCCGGCACTTCTTGCCTCCCATAGCTGGCACCCGGTACCTGTGCTACTCTCATCGGACACCTGTAGACCGGACAATGTAGAACGATTTGGAGAGAGAGAAT
>Ga0268285_1000049_pt1 | contig 79698 bp, 73 predicted proteins | sample saktaG_2_FD_190144 | JGI IMG/M metagenome (GOLD analysis project Ga0268285, IMG submission 190144) | Saline water microbial communities from Sakinaw Lake, British Columbia, Canada - sak_2013_06_06_120m | ecosystem: Environmental > Aquatic > Non-marine Saline and Alkaline > Saline ... | reverse complement strand
TTACCAATAAAATTCTATATATCACACTTCAAAATCCAAAATCCAGATATTTATGCTTTGTTGAAAGATGAAGTACAAAAACATACCGCTAATCCCCCAACTGGGGTTTTTAAAGTGAACTCATATAATATTTGACAAGAAAACACCGCCTTAAAAGTTTTAAGTAAATTTCATGCAGTTTTTTGCTGGTTCTCCCAACCGGCATTTTTTATATTTAGAAATGAGAGTATGATCGATAAAAATGCACTAAAGAAAAGTCTTGATCGCATCTGCGATGAAACAGGTTTTCAGCTTTATGACTGGAAACTCAAACGGAGAAAAAACGCCCATAATCTGGTTATTTATATTACAAAGCCTGGAGGTGTTTCTTTAGAAGATTGCGAGGTTTTCAGTAGAAATCTCGGCGATGAGCTTGATATGCATGATATTATCGAAACCCGATATTACCTTGAGATTTCTTCTCCGGGACTGGAGCGACCTCTTTATACACTCGAGCATTTCCAGAGTGCAGTTGGCGAATTTGTGAAGATCACTTTTCTCAAAGATGGGAAAGATTCAGAAACTATACGCGGAAAGCTATCTGATATTAATGAGCAGATGATCACTCTTATAAGCGAAGCTGGCGAAGATAGATTTATCAATATGTCTGCTGTACAAAAGGCAAGAACTGTGTTTGTATGGCCATGCACGTCTTCAAAAAATAAAAGGAAATAGAGGTTATTATGGCATTTAATTTGATTTCTATTATTGAAGAATTTTCCCGACTAAGGCAGATCGACAGAGAAAAAATTGCTGAGATCATCAGGGAAAGTTTGGAATCCACACTCAAGAAAAAGCTTTCTGAAGAGTCCGAACTGGTGGTAGAGATAAATTTTGATGAAAGCGAAGTTGTGGCAAAATTTGATGCTGTAGTTGTTGAAGAACCCACCGGTTTCCTCGATGAGATAGTACTTGAAGAAGCACTAAGGCTCGATCCTGAAGCAAAGATCGGCGATATTGTGCCTCTTAAAATGCCGGTATCTAACTTTGGACGCAAGACAATACAGTCTGCACGTCAGGCAATAATAAATAGATTCAGAGAGTCCGAGACAGAAAAGATAAAAGTGGACTATGAAAAGCAAAAAGGGGAGATCGTTTCCGGTGTAGTTAAAAAGGTAGAATATAATGGTTATATTATTGATATTGGATTTACCGATGCACTTCTGCCAACTGAAGAGCAGGTGGAAACCGAATTCTATAAAGCCAATGATTTTCTGAAAGCTTATATCGCAAGTATTCGTCAGTCAAAGGGCGGTGTACGCATCATCCTTTCAAGAAAACGCCCTGAATTCATTATCAAACTTTTCGAAAACGAGATTCCTGAAATCGCAGATGGTATCGTTACAATTAAGAAAATTGTCAGGGAACCAGGTTATAGAACAAAGGTTGCTGTTGCAAGCAATGATGAGAATGTCGATCCATATGGAAGCTGCATCGGTCCGAAAGGAATCCGTATTGAAGAGATCCGCAAAGAGCTTCATGGCGAGCAAGTAGATATAGTACTCTGGAGCGATAACTGCGAAGATTTTATAAGAAATGCTGTTGGTCCTGAACTTGTAAAACGTGTTTATCTTGCTGATAAAGGAAGATTTGCCCAGATTATCGTTAATGAAGATAATAAAAATATTGCGATTGGCAAAGGTGGCAAGAATATCAAACTTGCTGCAAAATTGACCAATTACAAACTCGATGTCCTTCTCGAAGAAGAATATGAAGAGATCGCAGCAAATGAACGCCGCATCACAAGTCCCATATTCGATCTTGATGGAGTTGCTGAAAAGGTCGGTAAGATCCTTCATGATGCCGGATACACTTCGGTACAGGATATCCATCTTGCTACAGTTAAAGAATTGACTCATATAGAAGGTGTGGGTGTAAAAACTGCGGAAAAAATCAAAGAATCTGCAAAATATTTTTAATGCCAAATAAATCTTCGAATAAAGGTCATATACCTGTTCGAACATGTGTGATATGCAAAGAAAAAGGTTCGAAGTACTCGATGCATAGGTTTGTGATACAGAAAGATACTATCTTCTTTGATGAGAAAAATGTGCTCGATGGAAGAGGATATTATTGCTGTGATAAGGAAAAATGCAAAAATTCGTTAGACTTATGGATAAAGAAAGCAAAGAAAAAATAGCAAACATGCTTCGGCTTGCAAGGAAAGCAAAAGCCGTTGTAATGGGCAGGATCGCTGTTGAAAAGAGCATCAAAAAGGGTATAACTACGCTTATCTTTGCCGGTAAAAAGGAAAATAATTTCATGAGAAAACGAGCACTTGATTGCATATCAAAAGGGATTAGAATATCTCATCTTTTTAATGACAGTGAATTGAGTAATATTTTTGGACGTCAAAAATTGACTCTTGTGGCAGTAATTGACAAGAATTTCACAAAGGGCATAAATGAGTTTTTTAGATAATTAAAGGATATATATGGATCAAATTAGAGTATATGAACTGGCTCGTGAACTCAAGGTCTCACCTCAGGCACTAATCTCAATTTTGAGGACTCTGAAGGTGAATGTAAAAAGCCACATGAGCCATCTTGAAGAAGATACTGTTGCACAAGTGAAAAAGATGTTTCAGGAGCAGATGGATGCTGCAAAAATACGTCAGAAGCAGAGAAAAAATTACCAGCGGGAACAGCGACAGAAACGTCTTGAAAAACTGAAAAAAGAAGAAAAGCGGCAGACTCAAAAGAAAGATGAGAAAAAAGAGCCAAAGGGAAGATCGGAAAAACGCGAAGAAAAACCAAAATATCCTACCCGAGAACACGTTCAAAAAGAGAGAGAGAAACCAAAAGCAAAAGAAAAACCGATTGCTAAAACTCCCCAAACTTCTACTACTAAAGAAAAAGACAAGCAAAAACAGAAATCATATAAAGATAAAAAACAGAAAATTCTCGAAGAGAAGCAGAGGAAGTTCTTTGATCAGCAAAAAATTAAAGGCAATATAAAAGCGACTCTTACAAAAGATCCTAAGCGCAAGAAATATAAAAAAGAAAAATCAGAAGCTGAAGAAGAAGTTACAAAGATCGTTATCGGCGAATTTACTTCAGTATCTGAACTTGCAAAGATCATGGATAAAAATCCTACTGCGATCGTAGCAAAGTTCATGGAACTGGGGAAAATGGTTACCATCAACCAACGTTTGGATAATGAATCTCTCATTATGATCTGTGACGAATTCAACTTTGATGTTGAGTTTGAAGACCAATATGGAAAAGACATTCTTGAAGTTGGCTTAGAAGATGAAGACAAAGCTGAAGTCAAAAACCGTCCCCCGATCGTTGTCGTTATGGGACATGTTGACCATGGTAAAACATCCATCTTGGACTATATCAGAGAAGCGAATGTTATCGCCGGTGAAGCAGGTGGTATCACACAACATATTGGTGCATATCAGGTTGAATTTAAAGATCAAAAAATAACCTTTATTGATACTCCCGGTCATGAAGCATTCACTGCAATGCGTGCAAGAGGAGCAGAAGTTACCGACATTGCTGTTATCGTTATTGCTGCTGATGATGGAGTCATGCCCCAAACAATGGAAGCTATTGATCATGCAAAAGCTGCAGGAATTCCACTTATTGTTGCAATAAATAAGATCGATAAACCTACTGCTGATATCGAAAAAGTGAAGGTTCAGCTCTCTCAGAAAAATATCCGTCTTCAAGGATGGGGTGGTGATGTTGAATCTGCGGAATGTTCTGCAAAAACCGGCGAAGGTATCGAAGAACTGCTGGAAACAATATTACTGGTTTCAGAAGTTGAAGAGCTTACAGCCCGATATGATCAGAAAGCAGAAGGTACGGTTATTGAAGCAAAACTCGATAAGGGCAAGGGTCCTATTGCTACAGTACTGATACGAAATGGAGTTCTTAAACCGGGAGATATTATCATTTGCGGAGCTCAATACGGTCGTGTTCGACTTATGCTCGATGAAAGACAAAATGAAGTTAAGGAATGCCCTCCATCCGGAGTTGTTCAAATACTTGGTTTGAACGGTGTCCCCAAGGCGGGTGATACTCTTAATGTAGTTGATGATGAGCGTAAAGCAAAAGACATCAGTTCAAAAAGACAGCAGGTTATAAGACAGCGACAGATCGCTACAGGAAAGGGAGTTACACTCGATAATATATTTGATAAAATACAGGAAAGCGAGATCACTTCTCTCAATCTAATTGTAAAAGGTGACACTGACGGCTCAGTTGAAGCGCTTTGTGATGCACTTCAGAAAATACGTAATGAGGAAGTTGGCGTGAATGTAGTTCATCACGGAGTTGGTGGTGTTGTCGAAGCTGATATCGACCTTGCTACTGCCTCAAAAGCTATTATTATTGGATTCCATGTTCGACCCAATGCAGAAGCCCGTGAAGCTGCAGAAGTAAATCGGGTGGATATACGATTGTATGATATTATTTATGAAGCCATCGACGAAGTGAAGAAATCTCTTGAAGGATTGCTCGCACCGACGATCAGAGAAGAATATCTTGGAACAGCAGAGGTGAAAGAGATCTTTAAAATTTCCAAAATCGGCACAATTGCCGGTTGTATGGTCACGAAAGGTAAGATCACAAGTGATGCATTTATGAGACTTTTCCACGATGATATCAAATTCTATGAAGGGACTATTGAAAGTCTGAAGCGCTTCAAAAATGAAGTTAAAGAAGTAACTGAAGGTCAGGAGTGCGGAATTTCGATTGTTGATTTCAATGATATCAAGGTCGGCGATGTCATTGAAGCATATATTAAGATCGAGGAAAAGAAAAAATTAGAATTATAATCAATGCCTGTAAAAAGCGTGCTTGTAAATTTATATCTTCCTACATCTCATTCGCTCAAGGAAAAACGAAGTATCGTAAAGAGTATCATAAAAAAGCCGAGAAACCGCTATAACGCATCGGTTGCAGAGATCAGTGGACTGGATAAATGGCAGTATGCCGGCATTGGCATCTCTGTTATCTCAATTGATCGTATTATTATTGAAAAGATACATTCAAATATCATCAATTTTATTGAGAACAATTATACAGATATTCAAATAATGGGAATCCAGAATTACGAATAATGCAGCAGCATAGAATTGACAGGTTGAATAAACTACTCTTTCAGTCGATATCAAATATTGTAAGTTTTGAGCTTCGTGATAATCGTCTGGAAGAGGTTTCAATTGAGTATGTGATTGTTTCTCCCAACATGAGGGATGCAACGGTTTTCTTTTCTGTTTTTAATGATGAAAAAATGGACTTGGCTTTAGCAGGTTTGAATAGTGCAAGCAAAGTGATCAGAAAAAAGCTCGCAGATATTCTGAATTTGCGATTTACACCGCGACTGCGTTTTAAATTCGACAAACAGGAATATAAGGCGCAACATATCGAAGATATAATTGAGAAAAATGGAGAAAGATATGAATCTGAATGAGTTCGAAGAAACCTTTTCAAAATTGATAGGAAGCTATGAAACTTTCATTCTTACCACACATGAGAACTCGGACAGTGATGGTGTAGGTGCTGAATATGCGCTTTATCTTTACCTTGAGATGTTTGGAAAAAATGTAAGAATGATCAATAATGAAAAACCTTCTTCACAATGTGAGTTTCTTCATATCGGGAACAAAGTGCACACGCGGATAGAAACTCTCGATAAAAATGCTATTGTTTTTATGCTTGATTTCAACGAGATAAATAGAATTGGGAAAAGGTTGATTCCACTGCTCACTTCGGGAAACCAGATTGTAAGGATCGATCATCATAAGAAGTCGGAACCGATATTGAACTGCATTTCATATATTGATGATACAGCTTCTTCCACCTGCGAGCTTGTGTTCAATATTATTGAGGATGACCTTCCTCAATTTCCTGAAGATGTGAAGAAAAAGATCGCACTTGCACTTTATATGGGCATTATTTTTGATACAAATAATTTTGCAAATAAAAATGTATCTCCCAGAACTTTTGAGGTGTGTGCTCATCTCAATGCTTATGGCGCTGATAATAATTTGGCATATAAAAAGCTCTTTGAGAATAGAAAAACAAAAGAATTGCAGCTTCTCGGGCTTACTCTTAGTGGTATTGAAGAATTCCATAACGGCAAGGTCGTTATGTATTCGACAACTCAAAAAATGCTTCAGGATACCGGTCTTACAATCGAGGTTACAGAGGGTTTCTCTAAGGATGTCAAACCTACAAATGGAAGAGATGTAGTGGTCTATATTCGTGAAACCGGCAAAGATATCTATAGAGTTTCTCTTCGTTCAAGTTACCGAGATGTTCAAAAGATCGCTGAACATTTCGGTGGCGGGGGACATGTTCTGGCATCAGGTTTTCGAGCAAAAATGAAATTGGCTGACCTGAAATCTAAATTATTGTCTCTGCTCAAATAAATTCAAGTTATGCAAGGTGTAATTTTTATTGATAAACCGGCGGGTATTACTTCTTTTGATGTGATCAGGCGTCTGCGTATGGTTACGAAAGTTCGCAAGATAGGGCATGCAGGCACTTTAGATCCTTTTGCAACAGGTTTATTGATAGTGTGCATCAGCAGGCAGACAACAAAAAATATTGATCAATTTGTTAGATTAGACAAGACCTACACTGCTGTCCTGAAACTCGGCGAAAAGACAGATACTGCTGATATTGAAGGAAAAATTATTGAAGTGAAGGACGTTCCCGAAAATGTTGAGCAAAATATTAATAAAGTATTTTCTTCTTTCATAGGAGAGATCGAACAGGTACCTCCTCAATTTTCTGCGATCAAGAAAAACGGAGTTCGGCTTTATAAGACTGCAAGAAAAGGGATTCAGGTAGAAGTTGAGCCCAGAAAAGTTTTTATTCACACACTTTCATTCTTGAATTATCAAAAACCATATCTTGAATTCAGCTCAACTGTTTCAAAAGGCACTTATATTCGTTCTTTAGGTGAAGATATTACTGCAAAGCTCGGTACTGTGGGGCATCTTACAGAATTGCGAAGAGATGCAATTGGTCCCTTTTCTGTTGTTGATGCGATAAGTTTGGAAGCCATAACAGAAGGAACTCTTGAAAATTCAATACAACCTATTGACGAAATAATTGCAATAGTGCAGAAATACAACAATGAAAAATCTTCATAAAATTCAGAAGCATCTGAAAAATCCTGTTGTCACTATTGGCACTTTTGATGGTGTGCATATCGGGCATAAAGCGCTTCTGACCAGAATGGTGGAACGCACAAAAGTGCTTGATGGTGTCTCTATTGTTATCACTTATCATCCACACCCGATCGAGATTTTGAAGAAAAAAGTATATCCTTTTCTACTAACAGAAAAGATAAAGAAAGAGCAGTTTTTAAAAGAAGTCGGTATTGATTATGTGCTTTGGCTTGATTTTGATTTGAATATTGCTCACCTTACTCCGGAAGAATTTGTAAGGGATTATTTATACAAACAAATCGGAGCGAAAGAGATAATTATCGGTTATGATTGGCACTTTGGAAAGAACCGCTCCGGAGATTACCATCTTCTGAAAAAAATAGAGCGGGAGCTGGATTTCCATGTTGAGATGGTCGATGAAGTTTTGGTTGATGATGAGATCGTTTCCAGCACTGCTATTCGAAAATATCTAAGCGAAGGCAATATTCAACGAGCAAACAAAATGCTAGGACGTAATTATTGCATTATGGGAACTGTGGAAAAAGGTGATCAGATCGGCAGAGGGTTCGGATATCCGACGAGTAATCTCAAACCTTTGGAGATCAGGAAATTATATCCTGCTATTGGAGTGTATATTACGCAGTTAAGATATGCTCATAAGATGTTTTGGGGACTTACCAATGTGGGAACAAGACCGACTATTGATAAAAATAATCGACAGAAAAATGTGGAGACACATATTTTAGATTTTAATGAACACATATACGAACAGGAAATCGAATTGTTTTTTATTCAGAAAATTCGTGATGAGGTTGAATTTGAATCAATAGATGCGCTTGCCAAGCAGATCAGGAAAGATGAAACCTATGCTCGTAATATTATTGAGAAATTGAACAATGAATAATTCTGCAATCATAACTGCTGCCGGGATAGGACGACGGCTAAACTCCTCGAAGAAGAAGCAATTTATTGAAATTGAGGGCAAACCAATTCTTCTTTATACACTTGATAAATTTATTCAAGCCCAATGTTTTGATAGCATAATCATAACATGTCCTGCATCTGATGTTGTATTTTTAGAGGATATACTTTTTGGCAAATTTGGTTATGAACGAAATCAGATTTCGATAATCCCAGGTGGAAAAAGGCGGCAGGATTCTGTGTATAATGCGTTAAAAATAATTGATGAGACAACAGAAATCGTGGCAATCCATGATAGCGTCCGTCCTTTTGTGAAGATCTCAGATATAGTTGAGAGTGTTGAATTAGCAAGAAAATATGGAGCTGTTACTCTTGCACATCCTGTAAAAAATACGATCAAACAGGTTGAAGATAATCAGGTCATCAAAACTTTAGACAGAAAGAATTTGTGGGAAATCTATACCCCGCAAACATTTAGGGTTAGGCTCATAAAAAAAGCTCATGAATTTGCAAAAACAAAAAACTTAGCTGTTCGAGATGATTCAGAATTAGTAGAAATTTTCGGCAAAAATGTTTATGTTTTAAAAAGCTCATCCGAAAATATCAAAGTGACAAATCAGTTTGATTTAAAAATTGCTAAAATGATCCTGAAAGAGAAGAATTACACACGGATTCAGCAAATAAAATGAAGAAAAATAAAATAAATTCATTAATCTGTGAAAATCTGTTCAATCTGTGTGGGTCAGCGTGCCATTTATTAAAGAACAGAACACAGATTTACGCAGATAAGGCAGATGAATGCAGATTAAAATTTGTAATGAAAGAAAATTACAATATTAATTTATTTATCAGCGTAAATCAGTATGATCAGTGTAAATCTGCGTGCTATTCCCTCAGGAGGAAAAGATGAAAATCGGTTTTGGATATGATGTTCATAAGTTTGTAGATGGCAAACCTCTCATACTGGGTGGTGTACACATCCCTTTTGAAAAAGGTTTGCTTGGTCATTCCGATGCAGATGCGCTCATCCATGCCATCATCGATAGTCTGCTTGGAGCTGCAAACCTTGGGGATATTGGCACGCATTTTCCGGATAATGATGAAGTATATAGGGATATTTCCAGTGTCATACTTCTTGAAAAAACATCTGAGCTTTTAAAGAATTCAAAATACACAATCGAGAATATCGATGCGACTGTGGTTTTAGAAAAACCGAAGCTGGTTCCATATATTGCTGATATGAAACAAATTATTGCTGACAAACTTGACATAGATTACTTACAAATCTCGATAAAAGCTACTCGAGAAGAGGGGATGGGATTTGTAGGAAATGGCGAAGGCATAAAGGTTTTTGCCGTGTGTTTAATTGACGAAATGTAATATATGATAGAGAATAATTGTTTAGATATAATAATAAAAAATGCAAGTCAACTTGTAACGGCAGCTTCACAGTTTCCCAAAACCGGCATTGAATTGCAGAATTTGGGTATCATCGAAGATGGATCGCTTGGTATTGTTGATGGGATGATTTCCTGTATCGGAACCACAGAAGAAATTCTAAGATCATATACTGCAAAAACAATCATCGACGCTTCTAAAAAAGTTGTTATGCCGGGATTTATTGATCCTCATACTCACCCCATTTTTGTAAAAACTCGTGAAAACGAATTTGAGATGCGCCTGCAAGGGAAATCCTACAAAGAAATCTCTCAATCCGGTGGGGGAATACGAGCAAGCATTAAGGATGTGAGGAATGCATCACTTGATGAGCTTGTAGATCTTGGACTCAAGCGTATTAACAAAATGCTGGAGATGGGCACAACCACAATTGAAGCAAAAAGCGGGTATGGACTCACCACAGAATCCGAAATTAAAATGCTCAAAGCGATTCAAATGATTAATGAAATGTCAGATATGGAAATCATCCCGACCTTTCTTGGTGCTCATGAATATCCTGAAGAATTCAAAGACGAACATGAGAAATATATTGATATTTTGATAAATGAGATGCTTCCTGCAGTTAAAGAACAGAATTTAGCTGAATATTGTGATATTTTCTGTGAGGAACATGTTTTTACAGTAAATGAATCACGTAGAATACTCAATGTTGCAAAGGAACTTGGTTTTAAAATAAGGTTTCATGCTGATGAACTGGAACCTATCGGAGGAGCTGAATTAGCAGCAGAAGTTAATGCTGTTTCTGCTGATCATCTTGTTGCAATATCAGATGAAGGTATAAAAAGATTGAAAGAAGCCGGTGTCATACCGATACTGCTTCCTGCGACTACGTTCAGTCTTGGGCTTTCAAAATATGCTCCAGCCAGAAAAATGATCGATGCAGGATTGCCAATAGCTCTTTCTACAGATTTCAATCCGGGTTCTTGTAATTGCGATTCTCAGCAGTTCGTCACAAGTTTAGCATGCCTTCTGATGAAAATGCTACCTGCTGAAGCTATCAATGCAATAACTATCAATGCAGCTCATTCCCTGGAAATGGGTAAACTTATTGGCTCACTTGAGGTTGGGAAACAGGCGGATGTTATTATTCTGGACATGCCAACCTATCAGTATTTACCATATCATCTTGGAAGTAACACAGTGAAAACTGTGATCAAAAAAGGTAAGATAATAAAAATCTAAATGGAATATCAACTATGAAAAAACAAATTTTCATCATAATTTTAATTATTTTTCTGCCATTCATTCTAGTCGCGCAGTCGAAAATGAATATTGCTCAGTCGTCTTATCAGACAATTCAATACAATGTGTCTGTGGTTGGTAATGTACGTTATCCCGGAACTTATATTCTACAAGCCGACCAACGTGTGTTTGATGCAATCAAACGTGCTAATACATTTATTGACGAAAATGGAAATCTACATTTTAGTCCACCTGAAAATTCCTCCACTCGAAATATCACACTTAAAAATAAAAATGGAGAAACTTTGATTGATATTGAGAGATTTCTCCATTACGGTGACGAAAAGCATAATCCTTACATTCAGGATGGAGATATTATCATAGTACCTGCTATAAGAGAAATGGTTACGATATCAGGTTCAGTTAATTTGGGTGGTGAGTTTGAATTGGTAAAAAATGATCGTATTTTTGATATAATCATGCTTTCAATGGGGTTTTCTGATAAAGCATATTTAGACCCGGTCGAGGTGGTTCGTTTTGTAAACAACTCATCCAATACAGAAATGATATTTGTAGATTTTAATGATATATTAAATGATCCTGATAGTGAACAAAACATACTTCTAAAAAATGATGATCGAATATATGTAAGAGCAATCCCTGAATTTCATAGGAAAGAAGGAGTCTTAGTTAATGGTGAGGTAGAATTTCCTGGGGGCTACGCAATTGAAGATGGGAGAACCACTTTGTATGATATTTTAGTTGCGAGTGGCGGACCAACTCAAAAAGCGGATCTTCAAAATGCATTTCTTCAGCGAAAGAGTAGTGAAGATGTTGTTGATCCGGAATTTGAGCGACTCAAAATTATGTTAGTTGAAGATATGACTCCGCTTGAATATGAATATTTCAAAACAAAGTCAAGAGAGATGAGAGGAAAGTTTGCAACTGATTTTCAGAAACTGTGGTTAGAGAATGATCCAGAGTTCAATTTCTTGCTTAAAACAGGCGATTTTATTTTTATTCCTGACAAAACTGTGACAGTAACTATTTCCGGACAGGTGAAAAATCCCGGTCTGGTCACATATCTAGAAGGTAAGAATTATCTCTATTATGTGGATAAAGCAGGTGGGTTTGCCTGGCGAGCTCGAGAGGGCAAGATACGTCTCATTAAAGCAAACACAGGTGAGTGGATGAAACCTAATAAGAATACTCCTATTGAAGTGGGTGACATGGTTTTCATTCCCGAAAAACCCGAAATTGATTATTGGGATTTGACAAAGGATATAATGAGCATTGCTGCCCAGATAGCAACTGTAATAATTGTGATACAGAATGTTGCAAAATAAAATTTTTTAGAGGAAAAATGGAAGATAAAGAAATTAATTTGGTGGATTATTGGAATATAATTTGGGGAAAGAGAAGATTTATAATTATCACTGTTTTAATTGTTACGATAATCTCAGCAGGTATAAGTTTGATTTTGCCAAAATGGTATAAGGCAACAACTGTAATTATGCCACCTGCTAACGAAGAAGGACAATTTGGTGGACTGGGTGCAAATCTAAGTGCTTTTGGACTTGGTGGAATGTTGGGTGGTGGTGAAAGCCAGATGAGACTTCTTGCAATATTAAAAAGTAGAGCATTACTTAAATCAATTAGTGAAAAATTTGATTATCAAGAACGATACAAAATTGATAATTTGGAATCAGCTATAAAGATGGTACGAGAACATATAATGATTAATGTAGGGGATGAAGAACAGATTGAAGTTTCTGTTTTAGATAAAAATCAAGAAATTGTAGCAGATATAGCAAATTATGTTGTAGATTGTTTGGACAATTTAAATATAACATTAACAACCAGCAAAGCAAAAAGCAGTAGAGAATTTATTGAGAATAGGATGGAGATTGTAAGGGATAGTTTAAATAATTTAGAAAACAATATAAGCCAATTTATGGAGAAAAAAGGTATAATAAGCATTACTGACCAGATGAAAGCAGGTGTGGAAAAAGCAGCAGATATGAAAGCTCTGATAATGAGTAAAGAGGTAGAATTAGAGGTTAAGAAAAAAGTACTTACACCAAACAGTCCAGAGGTTATAGCGTTGGAGAGAGAGTTGAAAATTCTGCATAACAAGTTTGATGAGTTTTACTCAGATAAATCTTCAGATAAACTCTTTCTTAATTTTGAAAGTATTCCAGATATGCAGAAGGAGTATTTGCAACTGAAAAGAAAAGCAGAATATTACGCTAAGCTTTTAGAATATTTAGGCCCCCAATATGAGCAAGCTAAGATTGAGGAAGCAAGGAATGTGCCTACAGTGCAAGTACTGGATAGGGCGGTAAGACCAGAGCATAAAAATAAACCCCATAGAGCTATTATAGTTATATTTGCCTTTATAGCCAGTATTTTTATTTTCTCAATATATGTTATTTTTGTCTATAATTACAAAAAGATTTTAACCAAAAAATAATTTATTATATGGTTCTATTACCCTCAATCTATACCATTCCTAAAAAAGTCCTTACAAATTCAATTCTATTTTTAGTCTTTTCGATAATTTATTTTATGCATAAGTTTAAACTTATGTTATTTTTACTTTTTAGCATCTTTATAATTTCAATAGTTGATAAGGCATTAATTAGAACGGATATTTTTTATTTACTTAAGTGGGCAATATTTTTTGTATTTGTAATATTTGAACTTATAATTTTTAAATTTGATAAATGGAAACTTTCTTTTAGATCCGATTATTATAAGCTACCTATAATCTTTTTTGCAATATATATATTTTTATTCTCCTTTTTCTCAATGAATATTAAAACTAGTTTGTTTAAGTCTATAACCTTAATTTTTTTAATTCTTTTTAGTTTTGTAATTATTCCTGAAATTACTAAGACTAAAAATGACAAAGAAAACATTCTAAAACTTATAAAAAATATATTTTTATTTATTATTGTATTAAATGGTATATTATTAATTCTTTCACCAAGATGGGCATATGATTTTTGGGGAGTAAGATTTAGCGGGATTTTTTTTAATCCAAATGAATTAGGTATGATTCTTTTTGTATCATTGCCTATTTTTTGTTATTATTTATTAACTTCTAAAAGAAAAATAAATAGAATTTTAAATTTTATTGTGACATTATTAATATTTATCATTACAATTTTTACTTTTTCCCGAGCTTCTATGCTTGGAATGTTTATCTCAATAATGGTAATATTATATTATGTTAAGAAAAAATGGTTTAGAATTTTTTTAGTAGCCTTTCTAGTTTTTTCAATAGTTTTATTAAGTTCTCCTGTGACAATGCAGATTTTAAGATTATCGGATAATCCTCTAACATATAGAGATAAGATTTGGAAAGCAGGTTTAAGTAGATTTTCAGATCAAAAAATTATTGGAAATGGATACGGTACCTCTAAGCAGATAATGAGTAATAGACTTTTATTAAGAAAGTATGATATTAACAAATGGCATTTGGGTTTACATTTTCATAATATATATATTGAAGTACTTTGTGAGACGGGAATTATAGGCTTTGCACTTTTTTTGTCTTTTCTAATTTTTGTTATGTGTAAATTTATTAAAAAAATCAGGATTTCTAATGGAGAGGGAAAAATATTCACCATATGTTGTTATTCTCTTTTTTGGGGTGCAATTTTTCATGGTTTTTTTGAAAGTATGATGCTTTCGGCTGGTAATATATCAAATATAATATTTTGGACTCTAATAGGAATTTCATTACAATCTAATAATTTGGAATTCTATTATGATAACCAATCAATTTCTGGAAATCAATTAAACGTAAATAAACTAAAATGAGTGATACTATCAAAATCTTTGTTGGAATTATAATTCTTCTTTTTTGCCTCAATAAAAATGCTTGTTCTGAAGTCAAAGTTTTAAAAACCAAAGATAAATTATACGATTTTATAACAATGAAAGAATGCTCTTCCTTATTAATAGGGATTGATACAATCAATATTAAAATGGCATTAAATGAATCTGAGCCAATTACTTTTTGGATAGAAGGGAATAGAAATATTGAAAATGTAGGAATAGTTATTGATAAAACCCTTTATGGGGAAGATAATAATAAAATTAAACTAGAAGAATGTAAGTTTTTTTATGGAAAAACTGCAAGATTGGAAAACAACTATTTCCCGTTTTTTCTAATAAATTTTAAAAAAATAAGACTAATAAAGAACCAGCTCGTTTATATCTGGATTAATATTAGAATTCCAGAAGATAGTCAACAAGGAAAGTATTTTGGAAATATTAAAATATTGGATGATAATAATATTATAAATAGTCTTACTCTTTGCATTGAGGTTTATCCAATAAAGTTATCAAAACCTGATATACCCTTCGGTATGTATTATGATGAGGCAAGAAGTCCACAGATGTATTCCTCATTAAAATATCAAAAAAAATATTTTGAAGATATGAAAAATCATGAAATGAATTCTGTAACAGTATATAATTATTTAGAATTTTTGAAAAAGGATGGATCTTGCTATTGCGATTTTGAAAAATCATGGCGAGGAAGTGGAACTGGCCTTAATACAGTAATGAAAATTTTAAAAGAGAGTAAATTGGTGGCAAGCAATGCACCTATTCTGTTTTTATCGAAAAAAGAAGGTAATTCGCTTGGTGGTGGTGACTTAAATATGGCTACTATTAAAAAAATAATTCAACAAAGTAGAGAAAATGATTGGCCTGAATTTCTTTTCTATTTAGTTGATGAACCTTTCCGTTCAGGTTTTGTAAAAAACGCGCGAACAATTTATAATAGATCTTATAAAGTATTATCTCGGAGCTTAATGCCCAAATTAATAACAGCTATTGGGCCTAAAGGTATACAGCAAGTAGGAGATCTATACGATATTTGGATGTATGATATATATTTTGAGCAGATTGAAAAATATCGTCTATTAGCTGAGAGACAAGGTAAAGATTTTTGGATATATGATTGTAGACCAAATCGCTTTAGCCCAGGCGAGCAAAGGTATTTTGCTGGCTTGTTTACTTATAAAGCTAAAGCCAAAGGAAATTTTTGCTGGGTTTATATCCATTATAAAGACCTATATTTGAAAAAAGAAAATCAGGTCTTTCCTGCATATATCCCGAAATATGGATATGTACTTCCCTCTAATCAGGGGCCAATACCATTTATTAAATGGGAGGCGAGACGTGAAGGAATTGACGATTATAGGTATCTAATAACTTTAGAAGAAATTATTAAGAAAGCAAAAACTATAGGCAAACTTGAAGAAGCATATCTTGCTGCACAAACTTTAAATTCAATAATGAATACTATTAAGCTTGAGTGGAATACATTATTAGCACACAGATTTTTGGAAATTAAAGAAACATTAGCTAAGATAATTATTTCACTGGAATATGAAATCTCAGATTAGTTTTATGGGAATAAATAGAAATATAAAAAATATTAGTTATGTAACTATAGGTTTAATTTTAGGTAAACTAGCAGGTTTTTTTAAACATTTTTTTATTATCAAATATTTCGGTCTTACCTATAATTCTGATGTTTTTTTTATAGCAAATACAATAACTGAAATGGCAATTAATATTGTGTTAGCTGGATTATTAACTGGAGCGTTCATCCCTGTTGCAAGCGAAGTATTTGTTAAATTTAATGGAAAAAAATTCTCTGAATTTGTCAGCTCAGCATTCATTATTATTGGTGGAATTGTGCTAGTAGCTTCACTGTTATTATATATATTTTCTTATCGACTCGGGCAAATCATGGCGCCAGGATATCAGTTTGAGCAGTATCTTATGCTCTCTAATATTTTTAAAATACTTTCTCCTGGAATTTTATTTATCGGTTTAGCAGCAATTCTAAGAGGAATAATGCATACATTGGAAAGCTTTATTATTCCTGCATTCGGTTTATTCGTTGCTAATAGCACTACTATAGTATCAACTATTGCTTTTTATCATAAAATTGGGATTTTAGCTCCTGCTGTTGGAGCAAGTGTAGGATTCTTTTTATGGTTTTTAATGCAAGTTCCATTTACTGTTAAGTATTTGAAATTTAATAAATTATCAAGTATTTTCGATGTTTATGTAAAAAAATTATTTGTATTATGCATACCTGCTATAGTAGTTATTTTTTTAACAAATTTAATTTTAATCATTGAGAAAGCTGTCGCTTCAACGTTTATAGAAGGATCTGTGAGTCAACTTAATCTGGCTTTCAGAATCGCACATGTTTTTTCCAGTATTCTTGTGATACCCTTAGCTACAATAATTCTACCTAAAATGTCAAAATATTATGGAAATAATGATTTGCGTAATTTATTTGTATTAAGCGAGGGATCTATAAAAATTGTTAGTATAATTATGTTTTCATTTCTTTGTCTCATCATATTAAATGATAAGCTTATTATTAGTATGTTTCTTACAATACTAAATATTTCATCCACTTACCTAAATACTATATCAGGATTCCTAACTGTATACTCCTTCGCAATTGCAACCCTTTTCTTTTATATTATTATTCAAAGAATAATATATTCTACTCAAAAAATCATTCAATTGGTTTATGCAAATTTTTTGGGAGTAGTTTCTTATGTTCTTGTGGTTACTATATTTAAATCTCTTTTGAATAGCTATGTTTTACCGATCGCTTACTTCATCTATGCTCTAACAGTAGTAATTTATCTGCTTGTTATTATAAAAACAAAAATTTTATCTTCATATCCTTTTTTATTGAATAAAACAATCTTTTTATATGGATTTGTTGTTATTCTAATATCTCTCATATTAAAGTTATTTGTGTTCGAGAAAAATTATCTCCTACTTCTTTGTTCAATTATTATTATTGTAACCTATGTGTTCATTATGAATAAAAAAGAATTATTAAGAATAAAAAATATTTAAAACGGTATAACTATCTATGATTATAGCAATTAATGCCATTTCAGCAAAATCTGGTGGAATTAAAACATATACAGGAAATCTTATAAAATCACTCAGAAAATATAAGAAACATATATTCCATATATGGTTGCCATATAATAGTGATTTTATGGAAAGTGAAAATGTCATTTTACATAAAACTAGAATTACGCAGTATAATTATTTTCTTAGATTTTTATATGAACAAATTATTTTAATAAAAAAGATAAAGAAGGTCAATGCTAATGTAATTTATTCTACAGGAAATTTTGGGCTACTCTTTACTTCAACAAAGCAAATCTTATTTTTAAGGAATATATTATTCTTTGATGTGAATTATTTAAAATACATTTATCCTAATAATTCGATACAAAAAAATATAAGATTTCATTTAAAAAGATTCAATATATATATTTCTTCACTAATGAGTGATATTATAATTGTTGGTTCAAATTACATGAAGAAATCATTTGCCAATTTTTATCCTCAACTAGGAAATAAATGTGTATTATTATATGAAGGGGGAGTGATCGATGATTTCTCATTTTCAAAAAAGAGTATAGGTGAGCGGGATGAAATCAAGTTATTATATGTGTCGAAGTATTATGCTCATAAGAACCCGGGAGTCATTGCCGACGCGGTAAAAATGTTAATGGAACAAAATATTAAAGTGCAAGCCAGAATTACAATGGATTTAAATACTAAATATGCCAGATCTATGGCTACATGGAAAAATGATTTTCAGAAGTTATACAATCAAGATATACAGAAAAATATTATTCTCGGTGAAGTATCATACAAAGATGTTCAACTATTATATAAAAAAGCAGATATTTTTATTTTTCCATCAATTTCAGAATCTTATGGACATCCCATGATTGAAGCAATGGCGGCAGGATTACCTATTATAGCAGCTGACACACCAATAAATCGAGAGATTTGCGGGGATGCTGCGATCTATTTTTCTCCTTTTGATGGAAAAGAATTGGCAGAAAAAATAGTTATGTTGCATAATAATGAAGACCAAAAATTCAGAATGATTGAAATAGGAAGAAATCGGATTAAATTGTTTAAATGGGAAGACCATGTAAGTAGGCTAATTAAAATTTTCGAGGAACTATATGAATAGTCAAAAAAGCCTGTATTTTCTCGGAGATTGTTCTTTTAAGACATTAAACAATAAAAATCCTTTTCGCATAATTGAGAATGAATTAAAAGATAATTTTGTTGTTTGCAATTTTGAAACATCTATTTATGAGAAAAATTATGTTAATGAAAATAAATTTATCCAACTTGGTATAAAAGAAGACGAAATTCCTGAGCATTCTATTGAGAATATTGATATTTTTAACTTAGCCAATAACCATACTTTTGACTATGCTGAAAAGGGGCTAAAGCAAACAATTAATTTCTTAAAGGAAAATAATAAACAAATAATCGGTATTAAAAATTTTGAATATCTAATTACAGAAGTAAATGATAAATTAATTGGATTTGTGGGTTGTATTGCTTACTCTGGACTAAAAAGAAAAATTTATGTTAATGATAAAGATGCGATAAATATTATTAAAAGTATTCGAAATAAATGTGATTATATTATTCTATGTGTTCATTGGGGGACAGAGTATGCTGATTATCCAAGTCCATCACAAAGGTGGTTAGCAAAAAGATTTGTTAAAGCCGGATCAGACTTGATTATTGGGCACCATCCTCATGTTATCCAGGGTTATGAAGAAATTTCGAATAAATTAGTTTATTATTCTTTAGGGAACTGCAATTTTTTCTATCGAGAAAATCTTTCTAAGTGGAGCAAATTTTCTTTAATATTAGAAATATCATTACAAGACAAACTTATGATTAAAGAAAATTATTATAAGATAGATGATACTTATTCTTTATGTGAGTTAGATAAAGCAGAAACTAAAGAAGTATTTAATCATTTTTTTTCAATATCTAATGAAAATTTAAAAAGATCTTGGATACAGTGGGGAAAATCAGTTGCTCCTATATTTCTAAAACAGGAGAGAGACACATTTAGAAATAGATTTAAAAGGAAAAAAATTAGACAATATATAATATTCATTTACTGGTTAACAAGACCAAAAACAATATTTTTACTTGTTTGTTATTTTTTTTGTTTAATAGGGAAAAATTGCAATGAATGAGTTTTATCAAAATTTACCGGTTTTTTTACAAAATATTGTTTGTTCTGCCTATGGGTATAAAATAAAAAAACAACGATTTGGAAATTTCTTTCAGAAAGAGTTAGAGTGGTTAGAAAAAAGTCAATGGTGGTCAAAATCTGAAATTGAAAATTATCAAAATGAGCAGTTAAGTAAATTAGTTAAACATGCGTATGACACAGTTCCGTATTATAATAAAATTTTTAAGAAAAATAAATTAAAACATAGTGATATAAAAACGAAGAAAGATCTTTATAAGATACCAATTTTGACAAAAGAAATTGTTAGAGAAAATTGGAAACAGTTAATATCAGACGGTTATAAGAAAAAGGAACTTATTCTCATTCATACAAGTGGTAGCACCGGGAAAGCACTTGAATTTTATTTAACTCGTGAAGCACTTCAATTTCAATGGGCAGTTTGGTGGCGATTTAGAAAAAGATTTGGGATAAACTTGGGAGAACCACATTGTAATTTTACAGGAAAAATTGCTGTTCCATTAAATCAAAAAAAACCACCCTTTTGGAGACATAATAAACCTTTGAATCAATATGTTATTAATATGCATCACATAATTCCACAGAATATTAAATCTATTGTTAATTTTTTAAACTCAAAAAAATTTAAATTCTATTCTGGTTATCCATCAATAATTTATAATCTTTGTACTTTGATTGATGAAGGGAAATTAAGCATTTCTTCTCCACCTGAATTTGTATTTACAGGAGCTGAAAATTTATTAGAAAACCAGAGAAGAATAATGCAACATGTTTTGGGATGTGTGGTTACAGATCAATATGGATTTGCTGAGGGTTGCGGCAATGCATCAAGATGTGAATATGACCTTTTTCACGAAGATTTTGAATTTGGAATTCTTGAATGTTTTGAGGAAGAAAGTTCGGAAAGCAACACAAAGAGTGGTAAAATAATTGCTACTGGTTTTGCAAATTATGGGATGCCATTTATAAGATATGAAGTGGGGGATGTCGGTACTTTTGTTAAAGGTTATTGTAAATGTGGTCGGGAATCTCAAATTCTTAAATACATTGATGGAAGAAATGAGGATTATGTTTTAACTCCAGAAGGTAGAAGAATAAGACGTTTTGGCTATATATTTAAGAATACTAAAAATGTAAAAGAAGCACAGATAATTCAACAAAAGTTAGGAGAAATTATTATAAAAATTGTAAAGAGAGAAAATTATTCCTTAAAAGATGAAAAGCAGGTAAAATCAGAAATATCAAAATGGATAAGTCCGAAATTAGAAGTTGAATTTGAATATTTGAATGAAATCCCAAGGGACACTTCTGGGAAATTCAGAGCGGTCGTGTCTTTATTATAAGGTTATAGGAGAAATATGAAACAAATAATCCAATCCTACAAAACAGGAAAGATGATTTTGGCAGAAGTGCCAATACCAGGATGTAGAGATAATGGAATTTTAGTTCAAACGAAATCGTCATTAGTATCTGCTGGGACCGAGAAGTTAATGATAGATTTGGCCAAGAAGTCACTGATTGGTAAAGCAAAATCAAGACCAGATTTGGTTAAACAAGTTTTGGAGAAAGTAAAAAGAGACGGATTGCGACCAACAATAAAAAAGGTATTTACAAAATTAGATTCTCCTGTTCCATTAGGCTATTCTTGTGCTGGTGAAGTAATTATGTCGGGTAAAAATGTTATGGGCGTTTCAAAAGGAGATAGAGTTGCATGTGCTGGTGCTGGTTATGCAAGTCATTCAGAAATTAATTTCATTCCGAAAAATCTGTTTACAAAAATTCCAGATTCTGTCTCATTTGAAATTGCATCTTTTGCTACTGTCGGTGCCATTGCCTTGCAAGGTGTGAGACAATTAAATCCGACAATCGGAGAAAAAATTGCTGTTATTGGTTCTGGTTTGATTGGGCAAATAACAATTCAATTATTGAAAGCAAATGGATGTGATGTGATTGCTGTTGATATTGATAAAAACAAATTGATATTGGCAAAAGAAATGGGTACGGATGAAACATCCTTAAGTAATGATATGATTTCTGCAGTTGAAGGCTTTAGTAATGGTATTGGTGTTGATGGAGTAATTCTAACCGCTTCAACCAAGTCAAAACAAATTATGCATAACGCCGGAGAAATCTGCAGAATGAAGGGCAAAATAATAATCGTTGGTATGTTTCCCATTGAGATACCAAGGGATATTTATTATAAAAAGGAGTTAGAGTGCAAACTTTCTATGTCTTACGGTCCTGGTAGATATGACCCAATTTATGAAGAGCAAGGTGTTGATTATCCATTATCTTATGTAAGATGGACTGAGCAAAGGAACCTAAAAACGATTATAAGATTAATTGAACAAAGAAAAATTACACCTGATAAACTTATTACTCATAGATTTAGTTTCAACGATGCTATTGATGCTTATAAATTATTAACAGGTGAAACTAAAGAACCATATTTAGGCATCGTGCTAAACTACGCTGAAGAAGTTCAGAAACCATCAATTCTTAATATATCTCAGGAGGGAAAAATCTCAGATATTGAGCTTGCATTAGTCGGAGCCGGTAATTTCTCACAGTCCATAGCGCTGCCAATATTAGAAAAGATGGATATAAACTTGAATACTTTGGTTGATTATAATAGCACCATTACTGCCCATATTGGTAAGAAGTATAAGTTTAATTTCATTTCATCTTCTGTAGATGATGCTTTTCAGAACGAGAGAATAAATACGATTATGGTAACAACTCCACATAACATTCATTCTAAATTGGTGATTGAATCTCTTAAAGCGGGGAAGAATGTATTTGTAGAAAAACCCTTGGCTATTAAAGAAGAAGAGTTGGAGCAGGTTAAAGAAGCATATGAAAAATTTCCTAAACATTTAATGGTTGGTTTTAATAGAAGATTCTCTTCACATGCAAAAAAGATAAAAGAATTTATATCAAATAACTCTACGCCATTAGTTATGAATTATGTAATTAATGCTGGTGATATTCCGCCAGAGCATTGGGCGCAAAATCCTGATGTCGGTGGCGGAAGAATTATTGGAGAATTGTGTCATTTCCTAGATTTTCTGCAGTTTATTTCTAATAGCAAACCCAATCGTGTTTTTGCTGTCTCATTAAAAACTGATAATAAGAAATTTGAAAATGACGATTCTGTTCATATATGTATAAGCTATGAAGATGGTTCTATTGGAAACATTACATATCATGCAGTAGGCGACAAATCACTTCCCAAAGAATTCTTTGAAGTAAGTGCAGATAATAAAACTGTTAAGATGTATAATTTTTATATTACTGAATTATATAAAAACGGACATAAATCTAAATACCACTCAAAAGGTCAAGATAAAGGATTTGCACAAGAATATCAGCAATTCTTTGATTCAATAATCAATAACACGCCTTCACCTATATCGTTCGAATCGCTCTATTTAACAACCCTTTCAACATTCATAATAATTGAATCAATTAAAACTGGATTAGCATTATCAATTAAATAATGTTCGTAAAAAGAATTTCTCGCTCCATATTAGCTATTAAATATTTGAAACCAATTCAAATATATTGGACATTTGTTATTAAAATAAATAAATTATGTTTGAGATATAAAAAATTCAAAAAAAGTCATAATGTTCAAGATATTCCGAAATTAAAAATTCTGAATAGCAAAATAAAAAATTCTATAAAAATTTTTAATAAGAAAATAGAAATTAACGAAGTAAAATGGAAAGAAAATTCTATCCCCCAATTATGGATTTATCATCTACATTATTTTGATTTTCTTGAAAATTTTGATAAAGAAAATGGAATAAAAATAATTCATAAATGGATAGAATCAAACCCACAAAGTTTATCATCAGCTGGATGGGAGCCATATCCTATATCGTTAAGGGTTGTAAATTGGATAAAATTCATAATAAAATATTCAGTTTATGATAAAAAGATTTTTGATTCATTATCACTTCAAGGGTATTGGCTTTTCAAACAAAGAGAATATCGTTTGTTAACTAATCACCTATTTAAAAATATTGTTTCTTTGATTTATTTGGGTTTTATTTTTAAGAATAATAAATGGCAAAATTGGGCAATAAAAGAATTAAAAAAACAATTGTCTGAACAAATAACTGATGAAGGATACCATTTTGAATTTTCTACAACATATCATGCTCTTTTTATAAAAGATTTGTTAGATATTAATAATCTTATTAAAAACAATACTAAAGGATTTTATGACGATTTATTAAAAGAATTGTCTGAAAAAATTCAGAAAGGTTTACATTGGTTAGATCATTTTAGTAGAGATAAGAAATATTTGCAAATAAATGATGTTAACTATGAAGGATGCCCTTTGCCTTCTCAATTAAAAAATTATGCTTCAAGTCTTGGAATTCAACAAAATATGTCTTTTAATAACAAAGTTTCAAAATATTATCCCAAACTTGAAAGCGGAGATTTGCAGATTATGTTGTATTGTGCTCCGATAAGCCCAAATTATAATCCAGCACATTCACATGCTGATATGTTATCAATATTGTTATGGAATAAAAACAGTCCAATTTTAGTTGATTCCGGGAATTATGATTATGAAGAAAGTGCAGAAAGGATGTATGCCCGTTCTACATCTGCACACAATACAATCGTAATTGATGGGAAGAATCAATGTAATTTGTGGAAAGTATTTAGAGTTGGCAGGAGGGGTAAATTGTTTGATAAAGATTTTGGAGAAGATTATTTGCAGTGCAGTCATGACTCCTACAAAAAATTTAACTTACTACATACAAGACGAATAGAAAAGACAAGCAAAGGATTTATAATTCAAGATTTGCTAAAAGGAAAAGGATATCATAAATTCGAGATGTTTTTTCACTTTTCACCAGAAGTAAATATAAAAGGGAAAGGAGCAGAGGGCTTTATAATCAACAAAAATTTAATGTTTAAATTTTCTCATGGGGAAATATCAATAATTAACACCTTATATTTTCCTGAAATGTTTATGAAAAAAGAGAAGCAAACAGTAAGAATATATGGTGAATTTAAAAATAAAATAACATTAAAAACTAAAATCAGTGAGATATAAATTGAAAATACTCTATATAACTCAGTACTTCTATCCTGAAGTAGGAGCAACAACAAACCGTGCTCTAGCAAATGTCAGGTATTTGGCAAAAAAGGGACATAGAGTAACAGTTCTCACTGAAATGCCAAACCATCCGAAAGGAATAATTTTCGATAATTATAAAAGGAAAATTTTCCTTAAAGAAAAGATGGAAAATTTTACAATAAATCGAGTTTGGGTTTATACTAATCAAAAAAAGAATTTTTTAACACGACTTTTTTTCTATTTTTCGTTTATGTTTTTAGGGATTATTTGCACGTTATTCAATTGGAAAAAGTATGATATTGTTTATGTTACCTCCCCGCCACTGTTTGTAGGCTCAATTGGGTTGTTTCTAAAAAAAATATTTAGAAATGTAAAATTTATTTTCGAAGTTCGTGATCTCTGGCCTGATGCTGCAATCGAAATGGGGGAACTGAATAATATAAAATTTATTAATTTTAGTTATAAATTAGAAAATTTACTATATAAAAATGCCGATCATATTGTTGCTGTCACACAAAATTTCAAAGATAAAATTATAAAGAAAGGTTGTTCGGAAAAAAAGATATCCATTATAAGAAACGGGAGTGATTTGTCTTTTAAGAAAGTTGTGGTTTCAAAAGAATTAAGAAATCGCTTTAATGCTTCAGAAAATTTCATCGCTATCTACGCCGGTATCCTCGGTTTAGCACAAAATTTACAAATAATTATTGATGCCGCAAAAAAACTTGAAAATGAAAATGTTATAGTTTTATTGTTAGGAACAGGACCTAAAGAAAATGAATTAAAAAACTATGCGGATAAAGTTAAGGTGAAAAACCTGAAATTTCTAGGAGAAATTCCAACAAATGAAATAAGCGCTTATTTCTCTCTGGCAAATTGTGGCATTATTCCTTTGAGAAATATTGAAGTATTCAAAAGTACAATTCCATCCAAGTTATTTGATTATATGTCCGCTGCTCTTCCAATCCTACTTGGAGTTAAGGGTGAAGCAGCTTCGATTCTTAATCAATCTAAAGCGGGAATTACATTTGAACCAGATAATTCAGAAGACTTAGCCGAAAAGATCGTTTATCTTAAAAATACCCCAAATTTGTTATTTGAAATGAAAACAAAAGGACGACGGTTTGTGAAACATAATTATAATAGGAAAATCTTAGCGGCTAAATTAGAAAAACTCCTCAATAAAATCAATTCTTCAGAATAGTCATGTGAAAATTTTCAATTTCTACAGATTATCATTCAGAAAAAATCAGGGAACTAAGCTATGTTCAGAATCACTCAATAGAGCAGGAAATAAAAAAAACTTGCAAATGGTATTTAGAGACAAAATAGTAAACAAATGAAAATATTATCCGTAATCGGCGCGCGTCCTCAATTTATTAAAGCTTCAACAGTTAGCAGAGAAATTAGAAAAAACGATTTGAATGAAATTATCGTGCACACTGGTCAGCATTTTGATCCCAATATGAGCAAAATCTTTTTCGATCAAATGAAAATTCCTGAACCTGATTACAATTTAGGAATTAACAGCTTAAGTCATGGTGCGATGACTGGTAGAATGCTTGAGGAAATAGAAAAAGTTTTAATTATTGAAAATCCCGATTGGGTTATTGTTTATGGTGATACAAATTCTACGCTTGCTGGCTCTCTCGCTGCAAAAAAATTACGACTGAAAGTCGCTCATATTGAAGCAGGGCTGCGCTCATTTAATATGTTTATGCCCGAAGAGATCAATAGGATCTTAACTGATAGAATTAGTGATATTCTCTTTTGCCCAACTCAGACCGCAATAGACAATCTTGCTAATGAAGGATTTGAAAAACTGGGTTGTAAAATTGTTTTCTCAGGGGATGTAATGTTAGATGCAGCTTTGTTTTATAGTAAAAAAGCAAAAAAGCCATTCGAAGATATTCCATCTCAATATATTCTAACCACAATTCATCGAGAAGAGAATACAGTAGACGGAGAAAGACTAAAGTCAATTTGTAACGCACTTGAAATTATTTCAAAAGAAATCCCAATCATTATTCCAATACATCCTAGAACAAGAAATCAATTTATAGAGTTGTATTCAACTTCACAAGAGAGTAATATTAAGTTAATCGATCCAGTTGGATATTTACAGATGCTTTATTTAATAAAACATTGTTCTCTTATTATTACTGATAGTGGAGGGCTTCAAAAAGAAGCATATTTTTTTGAAAAGCCCTGTGTTACTATTCGAGATGAAACAGAATGGACTGATTTAGTAAAATATGGATGCAATGTTGTAGCTGGCACTAATACAGATAATATTATCGATGCCTATAATCTTATGAAAGATGGAAAGATTAAATTTTCATATAATTTATTCGGCTCTGGAAATGCCGCTAAAATAATTGTTAATGAAATTTTGGCACAGAAATAAACTCATTTTGTAAAAGCTTTTGAAAACAAAGAGAATATACAATTTACTAATGCAATAACCTGTATATAATAGCAAATATATTCTCCGATAAAAGATATAAATATTGATTCGAATTAAAGCACCTGTTTGACGGGATAAATGTTAGGAATATCGAGAATCGGAAAAAACTTGCCTAAAATTACAGTATATCGTGTTTGACGTATTATTATATATAGGAGTAGTAATGAAAATTTTAATTACAGGCGGTTCCGGATTTATTGGCTCATATCTTGCTGAACATCTACTTAAAATGGGTCATTATGTGATCATTATCGATAATCTGTCTACAGGACGATTAGCAAATATTAAAAACATCTATCGTCACAAGAATCTTGAAGTGCATATCAATACGATTTTTAACCGTGAACTGGTAGACGAATTGGTAAAAGGTTGTGACCAAATTTACCATCTCGCAGCTGCTGTTGGTGTTCGGTACATTGTTGATAATCCTGTTCAGACTATCGAAACGAATGTAGGTGGCTCTGAGATTCTTTTAAAGATTGCAAATAAATACAAAAAGAAGATATTCATTGCCTCAACATCAGAAGTGTACGGTAAATCAGACGAACTCCCCTTTAAAGAAGATGCTATGCGTGTATATGGTCCTACGACAATTAGAAGATGGTCCTATGCAGAGTCAAAAGCAATTGATGAATTCCTCGCACTTGCGTATCTGCATGAGAAGAAATTGCCGGTTGTAATAGCCCGTTTATTCAACACCGTTGGTCCTCGGCAAACAGGTCAATACGGCATGGTCGTTCCCCGCTTCGTACAGCAGGCGTTACTCAATCATCCCATTACTGTTTATGGAGATGGGAAGCAGTCCCGTTGTTTTGGCTATGTAGGCGATATCGTTGAAGCTATTGTAAAACTTATGGATAATGACAAATGCATTGGACAAATATACAACATTGGAACCAACGAAGAAATCACGATCTACAATCTGGCAAAAAAAGTAAAAGAGCTCACAAATAGTGAATCCAAAATCAAACTTATTCCCTACGAAGAAGCTTATGAAGAAGGATTCGAGGATATGAAAAGACGCATTCCCGACCTCTCAAAAGCCGGAAGGGATATCGACTATAAGCCCAAAGTCTCTTTAACCAGAATCCTGCAGGAAATCATTGAATATTATAAGAAATAAGCATGGAGTTTAAAAATAAGAAGGCTGCTAAGGATTACTACATAGAGAAAACCTATGAAACGGGCATTGTGCTTACTGGTAATGAGATCAAATCTATACGCGAAGGAAGAGTGAATTTTATAGACAGTTATGCTCGAGTAAAAGAGGGTGAACTCTGGTTGGAAAACCTTCATATAAGCCCTTATGATAAGGGTTTTAATTATGATTATAATCCAAAGCGGTCTCGCAAACTGCTCATGCATAAATATGAAATTCATAGATTAGAAACCAAAATTACAGAAAAAGGATATACGCTGATCCCACTTTCTCTGTTTATCAACGAACAGGGACTAGCAAAAATAATTATTGGTCTTGCGAAGGGTAAACGATCGTATGAAAAACGTGATAAGATCAAAGCAAGGGATGCTCAACGCGAGATGGATCGAGCAAGGCAAAGATAAAATATTATGAATTGGATCTGGAATCCCGCAACCCATATACAACTGTGTAAGTTGGCATTATCAAAAATGTCGCCATTCTTTAATGAGTTGATAAGTGTGTATCCCGAATATTTCGAGCTCGGTATCATTGCACCGGATAGACTTTTTTGCGATACGACAAATCATTATTATAACTGCACTCCAAGCCCTTCTGGATATCATTACGGATGTGTATTGAAGAAAATCCTGAAAGAAATTGAGCTGATAGAGAATATGATTGAGAATCGTGATTCTTTAATATATCATCCTAATTGTAGCTACTATCTGAAACATATTCTTGATAATCCTCTAAAAATTCTTATCTTTGAAATGGGAGTTATTTCTCACTATATCGCTGACCTGCATCAACCATTTCATACTGATGGGAAATATAGATTTGGATATGAGGAGGTACCTCATAAGATATATGAAGCAGATGTGCGAAAACATTTTGGCGAATTACAGCTTGATGTTGGTAAAAGACGATACCACATTCCAAATCTTGGAAATTATCTATACGAAACTATTTACAGAATAAATAAATCCTATGATACTTTAATAGATTATTATTTCCTTACTCCAAATAAAGTCAAAGCAGACAGATGGGAAAAGGCGGAATCAAAAACCGAGAAATTTCTATCATCTGCAGCAAAATGCATTGCAAATATCTGGTTTCCTTTTGAATCACAATTGAAGGTTTATAAAAAATTGCTTAAGAATATTTATATTATGCAAGAAGTAGATAAAGCGCTTACACATGATGGAAATTATTCCCTGAAAATTTACAATTCCGGAACTATGAGCATACGAAGGAAAAAATGAATAACAACCTAGTAATACAGATCGAGAATATTACGAAGATCTATCAGATGGGAAAGGTGAAAGTTCCCGCTCTCGCAGGTATTGATCTTTCTATTGAAAAAAATACTTATACTGCAATTATGGGACCTTCCGGTTCCGGCAAATCCACATTACTTCATATTTTGGGTTGTCTTGATACACCTACAGAAGGCGTGTATTATTTAGATCATGAAAAGGTGAGTGATTTTAATTATAATAAACTTGCTGAGGTACGCAATAACAAGATCGGTTTTGTCTTTCAGGTTTTTAACCTGTTGCCAAACATGAATGTACTTGAAAATGTTGAACTGCCACTCATGTATGCAGGAGTTCATAAGAAAGAGAGAAAAAAACGGGCATCTGAAGTTCTTGAAAGAGTAGGACTTGACCACCGCTTGAAACACAAACCGCAGGAATTGTCGGGTGGAGAAAGACAACGAACAGCCATCGCCAGAGCATTGGCGAATAATCCATCCATCATTCTTGCTGACGAACCAACAGGTAATCTGGACAGCACTTCCGGGTGCAGTATAATGAAAATATTCTCAGATCTCTATGAGCAGGGACATACGATCATAGTTGTTACTCATGACAGCACTATTGCGAAAATGACGCAGCGTGTGATTACGTTAAGCGATGGGAAAGTTGTGAGCTCATGAGCATATTTTATAACATACGACTCGGTATTGTTGATATGGCACATAACGTGGGAAGAACTTTGATAACGATGCTTGGGGTTATTCTGGGCACAATGTCCATTATTGCGGTGCTTGCGATTGTGCAGGGCGGTCGCGAACAGTCCATTCGATGGCTTGAAGAACGCGGAGGCGTTCTCAAACTTTCAATTGATACTAAGTGGACCTTTGATCTTGATGAACGCTCCCAAATTCGTGATCAGCGTCTAATGCTCAAGGATATGAGATTAATAAGAAATTATTTTCCAGACCTTTTGAATTTTAGTCCGGAAACTTCAAAATGGCTTCAAATGAAATATAAGGATAAAAACTATTCTACTCGCGTGAATGGTATTTTCCCTACTTATCAGGAAGCAGAAAATTTCAGTATTGGGGAGGGAAGATTTATTTCTGAATTTGATATTGAGCAGGCATCTCGTGTTATTGCGATTGGAGTAAGGGTCAAGGATGCACTATTTGGAAAAGAAAATGCTATGGGAAAGAATATCACAATTAGTAATAATCAATTCAAAGTAATTGGTATCATGGAAGAGAAAAAGATTGATGTAGCTGGATGGAAAGGTCATAATCCTATGGATTGGTTGAATCAGCAGTCTTTCATTCCGCTCACTACGATGCTTAAAAAATTATATGCTGATGAGCCGATAGACGAGATCAACTTTCAGGTTGCTTCATCAGAATTAGTGAAACCAACTCAGGAAAGATTAAATCAATTTCTAAAAGCTCTGCGTAATGGTGAAGATATCTTCGAAGTACGGGCAAATAGTGACAGACTGGAGAATATTCAAAAAAACTCAAATGATACACAATTGATACTCATGATCGTTGGTGGTATTTCGCTGATAGTTGGAGGAATTGTCATCACCAATATCAGTCTTGCCTCGGTAAAAGAACGTTTGCGAGAGATCGGTGTTCGAATGGCTGTGGGTGCAAGGAGAAAAGATATCCTTGTTCAGTTTTTGATTCAAACAACCTTCATGAGTTTGCTGGGCGGAATAATAGGGGTTATTTTAGGGCTGTCTCTTCTTCGGGCATTAGAAAAATTTCTATCTTCACCAACATCAGCAAATCCAAATATGATAATTATCGCACTTGCTCTGTCAGTCGGAGTTGGTTTTGTGGCAGGTTTCTTTCCAGCTATGCAGGCGAGTAGATCAGATCCAATAAAAATATTACGATACGAGTAGCACATGAAAAAAAGCTTACAAAAATTCTGGCAGAATCTTAAGATCATCTATTCAAACTTCACTGACGATCAGGCATTTTTAAGAGCTTCAGGGCTTGCCTATATAACTTTTCTTGCCTTCATCCCTTTTATTATGGTAATTTTTCTGTTCACTCCGAATATTACTGTGGTAAAGATCAAGGATGTATTTATCAACTTCATTTTTGAGACCTTCATACCAAAATCAGCTGAAATTATGAAGGACATTTTTAATGAGATGCTCGCTCGAAGAACAGATATTGATGTCATTGGGATCATTTTGCTTGTTGTGACATCATTTTTTCTGTTCAAATCCATATCACATACCCTTGATAAAATTCTTAAAGCTCAGAAGCCGAAAAATCATTCTGTTTTTAGAGATTTTGAACGTTTCATCGCTGCAATTGTAGGAGGATTTATCGTTCTCGCTGCGCTTCTTGTTGCATCCTCCATACCTGTGATCAGCCAGGTAATTAATATCGGGATATTCATAAAACTAATTCCATATCTTGGTATCCTACTGCTTATTTTTGCTCTTTATGAAGTTGTTTCTTCAATGCATCCAAAAGTGAGTCATGCTCTTTTAGGAGCTGTGTTTACAAGTATCATCTGGTCAATTGGAAAGGGTGGTTTTGACTGGTATATTGCGACTTTTACGAATGTTCGCTCTGTATATGGTACGCTTGGTGCGTTCCCAATCTTTATGATATGGCTTTATTTTACCTGGCTTACAATTCTGTTCGGAATGGAGATAGTCGCATTTCTTTCCGGAAGAACGCAAAGAAATCATGTGGATGAAGCGCAGAATAGCTCTATCGCACTAACTCTAACTCTGGAGAAGAAAATACCAGGAGAACTTGCAAAAGAAATTAAGGAAATCCAAACAACAAAAAAAGAGATTGATAACCAAACGTTCATGCAGCTGATCAAAGAAATTGTTGAAACGCCCAAAAAAGAGATCGAAGAAAAACAGGATAAAGAAAAGGAATCCAATGAGCTACAAGAGAAATGACAGTCGAAAAGCTGACCAGTTAAGAGAAATAAGGATCACAAGGAATTATCTTAATGATCCGGAAGGTTCTGTGCTTGTCGAGTTGGGCAACACAAAAGTGATCTGCACAGCATCCATTGATCACAAAGTACCACAATTTATTAGGGAGAGTGGTACAAATCAAGGGTGGCTTACTGCTGAATATGATATGCTCCCGCGAAGTGCGAACAAGAGAATCCTGCGTGATAGATATCAGGGAAAAATAAAGGGAAGAAGTCAGGAGATCCAGCGATTGATCGGGCGTTCCCTCCGAGCGATCTTTGATCTGAATTTAATTCCGGGAAAACAAATTATAATGGATTGCGATGTCATACAGGCAGATGGCGGGACAAGAACTGCTGCAATCAACGGTAGTTTTATTGCTTTATATGATGCCTGCACTTTCATGTCAGAAAAAAAATGGATCAGCGAATTCCCAATTAAAAATTTTATAGGTGCGATCAGTACCGGAATTGTTCAGGATACTGTTCTGCTTGACCTTGCTTATGATGAAGATTTGGTAGCGCAGGTCGATATGAATATTGTGATGGATGAGAATGGAAATTACATCGAAGTTCAGGGAGCCAGCGAAAAAACACCTTTTACTTCCGAACAGCTTCAAAAAATGCTCAAATATGCAAAAAAAGGTATCAAAGAAATCATCGAATACCAGAAAGAATTAATAATTAAAGGACTGGCATTATGACGAATTTGAGATTTTCAATCGATCAACTTACAGAATTAAGTAGAATCTGTAAAGGTGATATCATAAAGATGACAACCATTGCGAAGAGCGGACATCCCGGCGGCTCGATGTCTTCTCTTGATATGTATCTCGCTATCTATACATATGCAAATATAACTCCTGAAAATCGAAAGAGTGAAAAACGTGATAGAGTTGTAGTAAGTCACGGGCATACTGCGCCTGGTATTTATTCTGTTTTGGGACATTTCGGTTTCTTTAACGTTGATGATGCAATTGCATATTTCAGAAAAGCCGGAAGTATATTTGAAGGTCATATAGAGCCCGATGTACCGGGTGTTGAATGGGCAACCGGCAATTTGGGTCAGGGACTTTCCGCAGGAGCAGGATTTGCACTGGTTGGCAAACAAAAAGGATTAAGGTATAATGTGTACGTGTGCATGGGGGACGGGGAACAGCAAAAAGGTCAATTGGCTGAAGCCCGAAGGTTTGTAAAAAAGTATGATCTTTCAAACATCACCGCACTTGTGGACTATAATCAACTCCAAATAAGCGGTAGCATTCATGATGTGATGCCTCAGAATATCAAAGCTAATTATGAATCGGACGGATGGGATGTAATTGAGATCAACGGGCATGATTTTAATGAGATATTTGATGCGCTGGATTTAGCAAATGCTAGCGGAAATCCGACTGTACTCATCGCTCATACTTTGATGGGACACGGAGTATCTTTCATGGAAAATGATGAAGGATTTCACGGAAAAGCTCTAACTTATGATGAATGTGGTAAGGCACTCAAGGAGCTTGGATTAGAAAATGATTTGGATAAATATATCAAAATAAGGGAAGGATTTATCCCTCTTGATCCCGAAATATTCCATCCAAATTATCCGTATATTAAAAAAGGTGAAAGCATCTTTTATTCAAAGAAAAAGCCCGTTGCCTGCAGAAATGCTTATGGAAAAGCACTCGCTGATCTGGCTCAGAAAAATAAAGATGTACAGTTTGCAGTCTTTGATTGTGATCTTGCTGGTTCTGTGAAAACGTCTCAATTCGCAAAGGAAAATCCTGAGAAATTCTATCAGGGAGGTATTCAAGAACATAATACCGCAGTGGTAGCAGGTGTGATGTCAAAGGAAAATATCGTGACCTTCTTTTCTGATTTTGGTGTATTTGGAGTAGATGAAACCTACAACCAGCAGCGATTGAATGATATAAATAAAACGAATCTGAAACTTGTAACAACTCACGTCGGACTTAATGTCGGCGAAGATGGCAAAACACATCAGTGTATTGACTACATCTCTCTGATGAGCAATTTGTATGGTTTCAGAATTATTATTCCGGCTGATGGGAACCAGGCAGATAAGATAATTCGATATATCTCTTCAATGTCAGGCAATTTCTATATCCCAATTGGTAGATCGGAAACGGCAATTGTTACCGATGGGCAGGGAAATGAATTTTATGGTAAGAATTATGTATTCCGATACGGTTCAGTTGATCATCTTCGAGAAGGTAAAGATGCTGCATTGATCGCAATAGGAGTAATGGTTGAAAAAGCGTTGAAAGTTCATGAGCTTCTGAAAAAGCATGGTATTTATATTGATGTTTGGAATATCTCATCCATATCTGAGATTCAGGAAGATGATTTAAAAAAGATTGCAAAACACAAACACGTTTTCACTTATGAAGACCATAATGTGAATACTGGGATGGGCTCGATCGTTGCAGCAAAAATGAATAAGTTTGGCTTGCCGGCACGTGTGCATGCTTTTGGTGTAACTCATTACGGCATTTCCGGGAGTTGTGAAGATATGTACGCATATTTTCATCTTGATCAGGAATCAATTGCTGAGAAAATCATTACAATTTTAAAATGACATTTATTGTTTCGTATAGATTTTTTTATGTAAGGATTTACAAAATCACATATAAAATATTTATGAACTTATATGCTAAAATTTATTAGAAATTATGAAATAACTCGTAAAAATTTAAGAGAAAAATTCATTAAATTTTACACATATAATTTTTGTATATTATTTTATCGAATATTCATCAGATTTAAATATACACTGTTGATAAAATTTCATTTAATAAATTTATTCCATAACGGCATTTTCATCTCAGCAGATATTGAAACATACGGCTATTGTAATCGCTCGTGTGAATTTTGTTTTAATAATCCAAAATTTCCTCAAAGAAAAAAAGGAGTGATGTCTGAAGAAATGTGGAAAAAGATAATCGACGAACTGTCCCATCTACGTTATAAAGGACGTATATCTCCTCATTTCTATGGAGAACCTTTGCTGGACAAAAGATTGGTTGATCTGACCACTTACGCAAGAGAAAAGTGTCCAAATGCATATATACTTATAGATACAAATGGTGATTATCTCAATGAAAATATAATGAAACGTTTGATCACAAGTGGTGTAAATAAATTTTTTGTTACAAGTTATGACGAATCGATACCAGACCATCTGAGACTGCTTAGAGATAAATTCCCTGTTCATATCAGTTTAAGAAGTTATCTTGATTTTGAAAAGGTTAACAGGTCGGGAAAAATATTTGATGTAAAAACTATTTGTAATAAAATATGTTATAATCCCACTTTTCAACTTATCATTGATTGGCAAGGAGATGTTTTGCTGTGCTGTATGGATTATTACACAGAAGTTACATTTGGTAATGTGAAAGATAGCAGCATTCTCGATATCTGGTCAAGTGAAAGATTTCTGGATAGTCGGATACAGCTGAGAAAAGGAAATCGAGAATCAATTTCTATTTGTAAATATTGTGACCATTCAGGTACTATTCCATGGTAGAATAAATTAGCGAAAATTTAATTAATGGATAAAAAGTCTAAGATATTCGTTGTAGCATCGTATAATGCAGCCTACATTCTTCGAGATATTGAATTGTTAAGAAAATATTACTATGTCAAAGTAATTGGTTGCAATGATAATCATAAGAACGCAATTAATATTTTCCGCACAATTATTGAGATTACTAAGGGGGTGTGCTGGTCAGATGTGTCATATATCTGGTTTGCAGATTTTCGGGCATTTATAACAATCCTGTTTGCTAAAATAGTGAGGAAGAGAACGATTCTCGTAGTCGGTGGATATGAAGTTGCTTATGTCCCTAAAATATACTATGGAGGTACTCTTGGTAAATATTTAAAGAAGAAAATTTCATGGATCATACATAATACTGATGTCGTTCTTTCAGTATCCAAAGCCAGCAGGAAAGAGCTTCAAAAATATTATGATTTTCATTTTTCTAAACTCATCTATAATGGTGTAGAAACCCAAAAATTCGATGTAGATCCCAAAATTGGTAAAGAGGATATTGCAATAACTGTTGGCTACGTCACTAAGTCGAATCTTTTGAGAAAGGGAATTGAGCCCTTTGTGAAAGCTGCAGCATATCTTCCGGAGATACCCTTTTATATAATTGGGAAATATGATGAAAAAACTTATAATTATTTAAAGAAAATAGCTTTCCCCAATGTAGTTTTTACCGGGTTCATTTCTGAGGAGGAGCTTATAAAGTTTTATCAAAAAGCCAAAGTGTATGTTCAGGTTTCAGCCCATGAAGCATTTGGTATCTCCCTTGCTGAGGCAATGTTATGCGAGTGTGTTCCAGTTGTGACCGATAGGGGAGCACTTCCCGAAGTGGTTGGCAACAATGGCTTTTATGTGCCTTTTAATGATCCAGAAGAAACCGCAAAGGCAATCAAGAAAGCAATGCAGTCAGATAAAGGTTTTGAAGCACGCAGGCATATTTTAGTAAACTTCTCGATGAAAAAAAGGGAAAACGCTTTAGTGAAAATTATTCATAAAACATTATGCAAATAAAGATCGGACTTTGCGTTCCAAACCCCGGCTGGGAAATTGTACTTGCCCAAGAAAGGCTTTGCTACGAAAAGATCAGACGAGATTCAAAATGCAATTTTAAAGAATTTGCTCTTGTAATTCCCAACCGTGAATTTGTAACAATCAAAAAACAGCTCATGAAGGAGTATATGGCGAATGATGGACTGGTGATTACAGATAAAGATACATTTCCAACACTCCTTGATCTTGGATTTCTTAGAAAGAATATATCATATAGAATCCCAAAAGAAAATTCTTTGTTTTCACAAGTCGGTCTTGTTGATTTTTATACTCGATTCAGTATTCCGAAAGGTAATTCATTACTGAGTTTGGATGATGCTCTATATATTTGTGAATACTCAGATAAATCAGGAAATGTAGTAATTCTTCCATTTTCTATAAATGAACTGATCCTCAAACAGAGTTCAGTTCGAAAACGTTTCTATGCTGAAAGAAAGGAACTCCCATCCGAAGTTGTCTCAAAGGTGAGCAAAGGCAGGATTCGAGAGATCATTTTCAAGATGTTACAACATTGTTTTTTAGAGTTGAATAAACCACTCATTCAGAAATGGTTCTATCCATCTGGCATTGATAATGTTTTTATTTTCCGTATAGATACTGATTTCTGTTCTGAAGAGGATGCAAAAAATTTGTATTCAATTTGCACAAAATATGAGATCAATGCTACATGGTTTGTTGATACAAATGATGAAAAAATGCTTTCGGAAGTATATCCGTCATTTACTCAACATGAGATCGCTCTTCATTGTGAACGGCATAAAGTTCATAATTCTTATAAGGAGAATTATAATAATATCCTTTGTGCTCTAGATAAGTTGAAGCAGTATGATATTTCTTTAAATGGTTTTGCTGCTCCCTTTGGCGAGTGGAATGAAGCCCTCGGAAAAGTGCTGGAGGATCTTGGTTTTGAATACTCATCAGAATTTGCACTTGATTATGATGACCTGCCGTTTTATCCATATTTTGATGATCACTTTTCATCTGTTATGCAGATCCCAATTCATCCCGTCAGTGTTGGAAGATTAAGAAGAGCTCATTTCACTGATCAGGAAATGGTACAATACTACAAATCGATTATAGACTATAAATTTTCCAGAAATATGCCTGTTATTCTATATCATCATCCTCATCATAAAAAGCTGAATGTGTGGGAAGAGGTCTTTGCATACATTCAAACAAAAAGGCATTGGAATCCAACTATGCACGAATTTGCTAAATGGTGGAGTATAAGGAACGATAAAAATTTTTCTTATGAATTTTGTAATGGAGGGATAGCAGTTACTGATGATAATGATAGTGATGTTACTTTTCGATTACTTGACTTTCAAAAGGGCTCTGCGATCATTCATTCAAATGTATATTATAAGATTGATGAATTATCCTTTAACAAAAGACAACCTCTTAGATTTAATGAAAAGAAATCAATGAGACAATATCATTGGAGAGATTCGCTCAATAATTACGAACAAAGAAAAGCAAAGAAGAAACAATGAGAATTTTCCTGGCAAGCTACCAAACTTTGATGATCAATCGGGGAGGACCCACCTATAAAATCCTATGTCTGAAAGATGAACTGAAAAAATTAGGTATAGACGTTCACTTGTTCGATATGTGGGACTATGATTTAAAATTTACCGATGAAGATCTTGTGCACATTTTCAATGCAAACATTCATACCTATCCTCTTGCGCTTAATTTACAATTATATGGTGCAAAATACGTAGTGAATCCAATCTTCTACAGCAACCATTCAGCTCAAAAAATACATCTGTACAGAATGCTTGAATCGCCTTTCAGAAAGATCTTTAAACGAACCTATTCCGATTATTTTTTTACAGAATATATTTGTGATAATGCAGAAATGGTCTTGCCGAACACTCGTGATGAAGGAAATCTTCTATGTGGAGCACTTGGTGTAAAAAGAGAGAAGATCGAAGTCATACACAATGGAGTCGAGGAACGGTTCGCCCATGCTGACCCTTCGCTTTTTGAGAAGAAATACGGGCTTAAGGATTTTATCTTATATGTGGGTCATCTCGGACCAATTCGAAAGAACGGTCTCAATATCATCAAAGCACTGCAGAAGATCGACCATCCTTCTGTGATTATTGCGGACATTCTTAATAATGAAGAAGGTGCTGCATGCAGAGAGGAAATTGAAAAATCCAAGAATATTACTCATATCAATTGGCTCAAACACGACGATCCGCTTTTCGCATCTGCATATGCTGCTTGTCATACCTTTATTCTTCCCACCCGCTACGAGACCCCGGGTCGTGCAGCTTTGGAAGCGGGTCTTGCTGGCGCAAATGTAGTCATCACTCCTTATGGCGGAACGAGAGAGTATTTCGAGGAATTTGCAGAATATGCAGAACCTCATTCAGTTGATTCCATAAAAAGAGGAATCGTAAAATCTTTGAGTAAAAAGAAAAACAAACAGCTTAAAGAGCATATTTTAAGTAGATTTGTTTGGAAAATAATTGCTGAAAAAACAGTGGATATGTATAATAAAGTTTTGGGAAATGAGTAAATATCTAAAGAAAATTTTAGAGTATTCTGCAAATACATTCTTCAATAAACTTCTTCTATTGATGTTATTGCCACTATTTACCAAGTGGTTGATTCCTGAAGAATATGCTATTTATACCAATCTGCTTGTTTTTACGTCCTTTGCTAGTCTGGTCTATATGCTGGGACAGCAACAAACAGTTTTTTCTTATTTCTATTATAAAAAAACAGATGAATATCATTTTACTTATATTTCATCGATTTTTATTACGATTATTTTTGTAGGAATTGTATTGTCCCTGCTAGTAATTTTATTTCGTCATGAACTTTCGATTTTTGTATTAAGAACAAGCAAATATTCTCATCTTTTTATTCCTATTTCTATCGTCCTTTTTTGTGATGTACTTTTGGGATTGACGCTAAGTATTCTTAATATAATGGAGAAATCATCATCATATTTTAAAATCGGGATTATAAAGAACACAATATTTTTTTTATTTGTTTTGTCGTGCATATTTATTGAAGGATTTTCAATTGAAAGAGTATTTATTTTTCTTGCAATTTCTTCATTTGTTTCAGCTTTATGCGGTTTGATCTCTATCAGAAAAATATTAAATAGATTATCTTGCATACAAGAAAACAAAAGTTATTTTTCTCTTTCCCTTATAAAAAGACTTCTTGCGTTTGGTATAATAATGATACCTGCTACTCTTGCAATGATATCTTTAAGACTTTCCGACAGATGGATGCTCACTTATTTTTCACCAAACTCTCTATATGATGTGGGAATCTATGCAGTAGGATACAAAATGGGAATGATAATTACGATTGTTAATTCTTTGGTAAGTCTTGTTTTCTTTCCTTATGCGATGAAGCTAAAGGATTCTAACAGTACAAAAAAGGTCTTTAAAAAAATATTTAATTATTACGTACTTTTTGGCGGCTTTATAGGAATGATTATTGTGATTTTCGCGCCGGAGATTTTCCAGCTTGTTATTGATAAAACATATTTCAGCGCTGCGAAATTAGTGATCTTCGGTGTTGCATCTAATTTCCTGCTTGGCATATACAGTATAATTAATCTTGGCTTGTATATGAAACACAAGGCAATGAATATTACTACAGCAGTTGCTATCGGTGCTGTTTCAAATTTGATTCTCAATTTTTTTCTTATTCCGACGTTCGGAGTAAATGGCGCTGGCTATGCTTCCATTATTGCTTATTTAATTATAGTAGTTTTTAATTACTATTCTTCAAAGAAAGTATTTCCAGTTAAGTATAAGATTGAGTATGCGTTTATCGTTTTATTATGCCTGATTACTATGTCATATATTACGTGTCTTTTACCCGTAACGTGGGTGATTTTTATTGTTAAATTAGTGATTATTTTCTTTATATCTTGTATGATTTTCAAGTATATTGTAAAAAGTAATGACAAGATATTAATAAAAAAGTTGTTTGTACAAAAATATTAAAATTTTGAGAAAACCAATGCGATTGTTATTATTTAGCTATTTTTACCCTCCGTTAGGTGGTCCCGGAGTACAAAGACCCTGTAAAATGGTGTATTACTTCCGTGAAAATGGCTGGGATGTTGATGTTATTTCAGTAAAAGATATATTGTTCCATTCCCACGATAGAGGTATGCTGAGAGAATGCTTGGAAAATTCTGTGCATTGTGTGAGATCCTGGGATTTAATGTCTTTTATGCATTGGTTGAAAAGGAAACCGAATCTTAAGGAAGAAAAGATATATTTTCAAACTCCTGAGAAATATAAGAGGATTATTAGAAAATTATTTCCAATTGATGATAAAATTGGCTGGTTGCCCTTTGCGTATAAACAAGGTGTGAAATTATGTTCCAAAACTCGCTATGACGCAGTTATGGCAACGATTGGTCCTTATACTACTGCAGTTGTTGCTTATCTTGTTAGTAAGAGACGCGATATACCGCTTGTTATTGATTATCGTGATGCATGGACACTTCATCCTTATATGAGTTTTCTCTCTATATTTCATAAGAAATTTGCACAAAGCTGGGAAAGGAAAATTTTAAAATGGTCAGATGCTATTTCTGTAAACAGCAAGCGACTTAAAGACAATCTCTCTGCTGAGTTTGGAGATAATTTAAAACGAAAAATACATGTCATGTATAATGCATGGGATGAAAGAGATTTTCCAGCTATACTGCCTAAGAAAGCAAAAAAAAGTGCAATTGAATTTTTTTATATGGGTGGGTTTTATGGACTTCAATCTCCAAGATATTTTATTTCTGCCTTGGATGAGCTGCATTCAGAGAATTCCTTGCCTGATAATGTCAGAGTTACATTTGTAGGAAATTATTTTTATGAGGTTACACAATTATTGAAAAATTGCAGGGCACGAGAAATAATTAATATTTTACCACAACTTTCCCATAAAAAAGTAATTGAAAAAATGCTGTCAGCAGATGTGATGATTCTATTCGTAGCAAGCTACAAAGGAAATGGAGTTATCCCTGGAAAACTTTTTGAATATTTGCGTTCGCGAAAGGAGATATTAGCTATGGTTCCACAGGATGGTGAAACCACAGAGATTTTAAAATATTACGGTCATACTATAATATGTCCCATGGAGGATATTGCGCATATTAAAACAAATTTTATAAAACTTTGCAATGAAATATTTACTGGACAGAAAAATATATACAAGATCGATCAAGTCTATAGCAGAGAGTATCAAACAGAAAAATTTATTACGTTTTTACAGAAGAAAATCAATAGACATGAAATATAAATTCACGCTCAAACAAAATATTATTTATATTTTATCAAAAGCGACAAAATTATTTTCCTGCTTTCAAAAAATTCCATCTCGCAAGCATGGGATCAGCGTGATGATGAGAGTCAAAAATGAAGAAGCTTGGATAGGTGTGTCGCTCAAATCTCTAAGCAATTTTGCGGATGAAGTTGTTATTATTGATAACGGCTCAACGGACAACACGATTCGGGAAATAGAAAAAGTAGTGCCTGTTCTTCCATTCAGAGTTATTATTGAAAAAAATTCATCTCATGATATTTGTAAGATCAGCAACCGAGCTTTGTCGCTAACTTCTTATAGATGGATTGTTCGTTGGGATGGTGATTTTATAGCATATACTTCAGGGGAACGGAATATTATCGGATTGCGAAAATATTTGTTGTCTTTGGACCAACATAATTTCTATCATATTTATCCTGTTATTATTAATTTTTCTTACGACCTGTTTCATGTTAGAAAAGGTCGTGATCTCCATTCCGAAGGTTATGTGCATACATTTCACCCTTCTCTTAGGTATGTAAAAAGAGGAGTGTATGAAGTGTTGAAGGTTCCAATTTTTTATCGTGTAATGAGGATATTTGATATATATTTTATTCATATTGGAAATGCAAAATCAATTGAAAGACTACTCTATAGATATTACTGGCTTTCATGGGTTCGTTGCAAAAAGAGAAGAAAAGCAGATAGAATAATAGATTTTATTAGTGCGAAAGCTAAAGAAGTTTGGGGAGTGGAAAATTTAAAGGATATCATGCAGAAGATCTTTCTCGAACAGCAACCTTTTTTGCAAAAATATAAAGTCGGAAAATATGGTGATTACCCAGAACTGCTAAAGCCAGAATTAAAAAAACAAAAATACAGAATTATTTATAGGGATGGGAAACCATTCATGAGAAGCGATATGCTTACCTTTAAAGAAGATAGTATTAATGAAAATGGTATTCTATATCAATGAAAAAAATGTCTGGTAAAAGAAATATTAAAATTCTACATATCCAGTTATTGCCTTTATTATCGGGAGTACAGAATGTGATGATAGATATCATGGAGAATGCAAATTCGGAGCAATTTGAATTTTCAGTTATTTCAGCACCTTATGGTTTATTAATTAAAAAACTGAAGAATATGGGCATAAGGCATTATCCATTACATGGTTTGATTCGAGAGATAAACTTGTACGATATTATTATTTTTTTTAAAATTTATAAGATTTGCCATAGTGGTAAATTTGATATTGTCCATACCCATTCTTCTAAAACGGGTTTCCTTGGTAGAATCGCTGCCAGAATAGCTGGTATTCCTGTTGTCATCCATACAATTCATGGTTTCCCTTTCAATCCTTTCCAAAGAAAAGTAAAGCAAAATCTCTATAAAATGTTAGAAAGAATCGCCAGTCTCTTTTGTGATATGACAATTTCGGTCAACCGTTCTGAACGAGAACTTGCCATTAAAGATCATATAATTCCCGAAAGAAAAATTTTGACCATATATAATGGGATCGATATAGTTACTTCACGAACATACATTCATAGAGAGGAATTAGGATTTCATAAGGATGATATAATTTTCGGTTCGGTTTGCAGATTTTCTGAACAAAAAAATATTATCAACTTGATTAAAATTGCCATCGAAATCGTTGAAAAAAGTAATAAAATCAAATTTGTATTTCTTGGAGATGGTGAATTATGGAATGATGCTGAAAAATTAATTCAAGAGAAAAATCTAACTTCTAGAATATTGCTTCCAGGATGGACAACAAATGTTAGAGATTGGCTTTCATTATTTGATATTTATGTTTTGTACTCACGATGGGAAGGATTGTCCCTTTCTATTCTCGAAGCGATGTCAGCTGGCTTGCCGATAATTGCATCGGATATAAATGGGAATAATGAGCTTGTGGTAGATGGTTATAACGGTTATCTCATAAAAATTGGCGATAAAACTTTACTTACTCAAAAGATTTTATGGTTATCTACACATGATCAGATAAGAAATGAAATGGGTAAAAAAAGTCTTATACTCGTGAAAAAAAAATTTTCCTTGAAAAAATTTTCGGATAGCTATAATAATTTATATATTAGTTTATATGAGTAAAATTATGATTTATTTCGGAGTATTTCTGCTTTCATTCTTGGTTGCCTATTTTATGGTACCTATAAATTGTAGACTTTCCAAAAAATTTGGTATAATTGATTACCCAAGAGAAAGACGTATTCATCAAGTTCCGACCCCAAAGAGTGGTGGAATTTCGCTTTTTATCGGATTAGTTGTTAGCCAATTTGTTTTAGTTTTATTTGGATTTCAGGAGTTCAATAATCTTTTCATGGGATTGATTTGCGGGGGATTTTTCATAATTGTTTTAGGTTTATTGGATGATATTTATAATTTACGTCCTTGGGAAAAAATAGTTGTAGAGATTATCATTGTTTTATTTATGATCATTCTCGGTTTCAAAATTAGATTAATTACTAATCCTTTTGGTTCATCAGTAAATGTTGGAGTTTTCTCTATTCCTCTCACAATAATTTGGTTTCTGCTTATAATTAATTCAATAAATTTAATTGATGGGCTTGACGGATTAGCCACTGGTATCGCTGCAATCGTGGCACTAATATTAGGTATAGCTAGCATAGTTTGTTGTAACATTTTTATTGCTTATTTCGCTTTTTCAATTTTTGGGAGTTGTTTGGCTTTTCTAAAATACAATTTTCATCCTGCAAAAATATTTTTAGGAGATACGGGTAGTCTGTATCTGGGATTTAATATCGCAGCAATATCAGTAGCAGGTAATATACAGTTCAAGGGCACAACTGCAATGACAATGCTAATTCCAATCATTGTGTTGTTCCTCCCATTAATTGATACGATTTTGGCAATTATTCGTAGATTGAAATCTTCTAATGGTATCTTTCAAGCAGACAAAAATCATCTTCATCACAAAATGCTGGATATAGGATTACCCTATAAGACAGTCGTCTTTATAGGATATTTTTTGACTTTTTTATTTGGTATTATTTCTATGGGATTCTTAATGGTTGATAAAAAGTTCCTTGTCAGTCTTTTATTTATTTTAGGCTCAATAATTTTTATAATTTTTTATAATATTATTAAAAGAGATTTTTTTAAATGACAGCAAAATATGAAAATATTATGAGTCAAAATACATTAATTTCAAATAAAAATATTATTATAGTGTTAGGAAATAACTAATGACAGTAACAAAAAAAGGATTTATAATGAAAAAGGGTTTTTTAGTTTTATTACTTATTTTTTATACAATTTATATTTATGGTTATCAGGCAGAAGACATATACTTGACAGGTTGGAAAACCTATACCAACACCACTCATATTCATCAGATACTTTGCAAGGGAGACTCTGTCATAGCTGCAACATGGGGAGGAATCAGTCTTCTCGATAAGACAAACTTCACCTTTTCAACATTGGTAAAAAGCGATGGATTAGGCAAAAATAACGTACGATCGGTTCATTATATCGCCGATGTTAATGAGTTTTGGTTTGGCACATCTCTTGAAGGTATTTCACGGTATCAAGATGGTAAATTTCTTAAACCATATCAAGAGAATCAGGGAGTTGACTGTGATTATATTAATGATATAGATGATTATGATGATTTTATTTTTGCAGGGACAGATCAGGGTCTTATAATGTTCGAAATTTTGGAAGAAAAAATACAGTTTATTAAGACTTTTAATGCTCCAAGGTGGCTATCCAATAGTTATGTGAATACAATTACTTTTGATGATTCAAATAGGGTTTGGGTGGGCACAAACGAAGGAATTGACTATGCTGTAATAGACTATGACTCGATGCTGGTTGTAGATGGTTGGTGGAAGCATATCAATAATACTACTCCAGGCTATCCTTTCGGTAATACAGGTATTACAGACATTGATTTTTACAATGGAAGAATTTATTTTGGAACTGAAGAGGGATTCGGAATGATTGATAACATATATTCAGATTCCTTAGAGTTTACAAAATATGTAAATCATCTACCATCGTTAAAAATATCTTCCATTATGGCTGCTAACGACTCTACAGTATGGGTTGGATTTGGAATGTGGAATGAAACAGATCAAATTTATAATTATGCAAACGGAATTGGCAGATATAATATACTGAATACTGAAGATTATCAAATATGGAATGAAGAAGACTCTTTGTTTAACCAGATTTCCGATGTGATAATTGATAACGAAGGGAGTGTTTGGGTAAGTAGCTGGGGGGAAGGATTATACTGTTATAGAAATGATGTATGGCATCATTATAAGCAAAACTGCATTAATTCGAATATTGTAGCCGATATGATGTTTGATAACAATAATGATTTGTGGTGCGGATTCAGCAGAATAAATCTTTCACCTGCCAGTGAGAAAGGTGTATCAAAATTCAACGGTTCGCAGTGGATAAATTACGATACAAAAAATTCTGGAATAGGTAATAATACTGTTTACTCAATGTGTCAGGATGAATCAGACAATATGTGGTTTGGTCATTGGGGGGGGGGTAAAACGATATCTGTTCTCAATACCTCAGAAAATAGTTGGAAAATTTATAAAAGCAATGATTTCGATTGGATAATGAGTTCATCGATTTCGATCTTGGAATGCGATGAAGATGGGAATATATGGATAGGAGGTTACGCTGCAAACCCGGGAGGGGTGGCAATTTTAAGACCGGATAGTACTTACACTACATTTATACCAAATAAGTTGTATGATGGTGAGGAGGCTGATATGTTGGCTATGAAGATTTTAGGGGACAATGTGTGGTTTGGTTGTTATTATACAGGAATTCAGTATTGGAATGGTCCAGGTTTCCCCCAAAATGATAGTACACAATATTGGAATAGCTTCTCTGGTGCCGACGGTCTAAGTTGTTATAATTTCGATGTGCAGGGTTCAGACGACTATGTGGACTATTTTTTTGCAGCATGTTTGGATGGTTTATATATGTATGATTTTCACTGGCAGGAATGGTTCCGCTATACAAACGGTCTTATGGAAGACGTGAAAATATACCGCTGGAATGGCATCGAGTGGGTTAATTACTATTATTACTGGTATGATGAAGAGGGGAATCCGGAATCACGAATGGGGGCAGGTAAATCCAGTCAGGTTAATCAGGTCTATGTCGATCAGCACAACCGCAAATGGATCGCAACTAATGGCGGCGGTATCTCCATGCTCGATGAAGATAACTATTACTTCACAAATTTTACTACTGAGAATTCATCCCTTCCAAGCGATATTGTGCTCTCTTTTGCTCATAATATTTATACAGGCGAGCTATTTGTAGGAACTGCTGAAGGAATGTGTTCGTTTAATATCGGAGCTCAGATCAATAACGGGCAGGGAACAGGCAGCATCGACGATGTGGTGATCTACCCAAATCCATTCAAACCTGCTGAACATTCCTGTATCTATTTTGAGTCCAGACCTTATGCGAAACTTCCAACTGGCGAAAATATGCTCTATATCTACAATCTCGCTGGCGAATTAGTTGCAGAACTTGAAGAGTCAGATCATTTCAGATTTTTCTGGGATGCTAAGAACAATGGGAAGGATGTTGCCAGTGGAATATATTTCTTCGTGCTCTCATCAAAATCGGACAAGACTTATCTGAACGGAAAATTTGCAATAATCCGCTAACGTGCAATCGGAGTAATAGTGGCATTACAGTTGCATGATAATATACAATTTGTTCCGGGGGTCGGACCAAAAAGGGCGAACCTTCTCAATAAATTAGGTGTAAAGACTGTTAAAGACTTGCTCTTTTATTTTCCAAGAGATTACCTGAACAAAATTTCTGACAAACGTATCGCAGACCTGAAGATCAATGATATGGCAAGTGTAAAGGGGCGTATAACCGGCTTTGACACAAAAGGGAACAGATTTCAAAAGCAGCAATTCCGCGTATTTATTTATGATGGAACCGGCTATCTCACTTTAATGTGGTTCCGTCCCACGCAGTGGCTTATCAAACAGTTTGAAGTTGGTAAAGAGATTTACATACTTGGGAAAATTCAGTACTATTATAACAAATTATGTATGATCCATCCTGATTTTGAGATTCTCCAGCTGGCGGATAAAGAAAAGAAAAGCTTTTGGGTCGAGCAGGATATTCTCCCTTTGTATCATCTAACCGAGGGAATCTCTGATAAGGTGTTACGAAAAATCATTCGAACCGTTTTATCTCAAGAACTTTTACTTGATGAAACCCTACCTGCACATATAAGAAAGACCAAGCATCTTTTACCATTGAACCAAGCTCTGTATAAGATACATATTCCTGATTCTAATGAGGATGTTGCTGCTTCACGTAAAAGGTTTGTATTTGAAGAGCTGTTTTTTCTCGAGCTGATGCTTGCACGAAAGAAAGTGAACTGGCATAAAGCTTCCGGTTATTCTATGGAGTTGAAAAAAACCTATACTACCAAATTAAAAAAAACGCTTCCTTTTACACTTACAAATGCTCAGAAACGTGTGCTCAACGAGATCGTTGGAGATATGAGATCTCCTCATCAGATGAATAGATTACTGCAAGGGGATGTGGGATCAGGAAAGACAATAATTTCGATTTTTGCGATGCTTCTGGCGATCGAAAACGGCTTTCAGGCAGCGATCATGGCGCCGACAGAAATACTCGCAACCCAGCACTATTTCTCATTGAAAGAATTCCTCGAGAATTTTGGTTTGCGTGTAGAGCTTTTACTCGGTGGTACTTATGCAGGAAAAAAAGACATCAAAGCAGCAATCGAAAGCGGTAATGTGAATATTGTAATCGGCACACACGCGCTTATTCAGGAAGATGTTAATTTTCACAAACTCGGTATGATCGTGATCGATGAACAGCACCGATTCGGGGTTATGCAACGGCTTTCATTAACTCAAAAGGCACAAACACCGGACAAATTGATCATGAGCGCCACACCCATTCCTCGCTCTCTTGCTCTGACCGTTTATGGAGATCTCGATGTAAGTGTGATCGATGAGTTACCTCCTTTCAAGAAAGAGATTTATACAAATTGGATATCTGCTGATAAAAAATCACAAGTCTATGATTTTATCATCAAGCAACTTAGAGCCGGACGTCAGGTATATGTAGTTTGCCCGCTGATTGAGGAGTCTGAAAAATCGATCCGCCAGCTGGCGGATGCGACTAACACCTATAAAGAATTGCAGAATGGTGTCTTCAAGAATTATCATGTGAGACTTCTACATGGAAGAATGTCTAATCAGGAAAAAGACGAGATCATGCATGCCTTTAAGGAGTACAAGATAGATGTGCTGGTCTCTACAACAGTTATTGAAGTGGGAATTGATGTACCCAATGCGACAATTATGATGATCGAGCATGCAGAGCGTTTCGGACTGTCACAACTTCATCAGCTGAGAGGGCGCGTCGGCAGAGGTGCTCATAAATCTTACTGCGTGCTTGTTGCCTACGAACCAATCAGTGAAGGAGCAATGATACGTCTCAATACATTGAAAGAGACCAATGATGGATTCCGCATTTCTGAAGTTGATCTTGAGCTTCGGGGACCTGGTGAGTTTTTCGGAACCAAGCAGTCGGGTCTGCCTGCATTTCGTATTGCAAATATTGTTCGCGACAGACCAATCCTGGAAGATGCGAGAAGATTGGCATTTGAAATTATTCAAAATGATTACAATCTCGATGATGAGAAAAATAGTGAATTGAAAAAAAAGTATAAGAGGTTTTATTTAAAGAGGGAGAGGTTGTTTAGTTATTGATGAAGTCAGAATTCAGGAGGTTATGATAGGGGATTCGTTAATTTACAAAAGAGAAGGAAGCTACATCGAACAATCCCTGATCGCTTAATTTCAGTTCAGGAATGACTTCTAATGCGAGGAATGAGAGTGTGCTCATTGGAGAGCGGAGCATGCATCCAAATTCAGCAGCTTTATTACGTACAAGATCGTGGTTCTTTGCAGTTTCAATAGGGGCTTTTGTGCTCATCAAACCACCTACACGGAGTTCATCAAAAGTAATATCAGCACCGTTTATAGCACACAATCCACCTTGGTGTTCAATAAGCTGGTTGACGGCAGTTAATATATCTTCATCATTCGTGCCGGCGATAATAATATTATGGCAATCGTGGGCTACAGTGGAACCAAGTGCTCCCTTTCTCAAACCAAAACCGTGAACATGACAGGCAGAAATATTACCTGTTTTACCATAGCGTTCAACAACAACCAATTTAAGAATATCCTGCTTGATAGAGATTTCTTCTTGCACGTCGTGTTTTAATTTTTTAGTATATACCATCCCGTCTTCAACTTCGATCACATGCCCGTAATATTTCTGGGGGATCGCAGGAATCGCCTTAATAGTCTTGGTTTTTATGGAGTGCATAATGGAATCAGGAACGGGATACATTTGGACAGGGGGAGAGGGTTTATCTTTTTGATATGCCACAGCACCGTTTAAAATGACCATTTCGGGCATGAAAGTTACAAGATCAGGGAGGATAAGCACATCAGCAATTTTATTCACTTCAATACAACCGCGGTCTTGCATATTATCATGTTGAGCTGTGTTGTATGAACCGGCTCGCACTGCCCGTATCGGATCTATGCCGAGTTTTACTGCTTTTCGAACATTGAAATTTATATGTCCCTGTCTTAGAATATCAGTTACCAATTTATCATCAGCACAGAACATCACATCGTCTTTTTCCGTTTTGAGAAGAGTATAGCAGTCATCAGGCACAGTTTCTGCCGAACCTTCACGTAGAAATATTTTCATACCAAGAGATAACTTTTCCTTCATCTCAGGCAAAGTGAGGGATTCATGATCATCATAAATACCTGCTGAGATGTATGTTCGCAAGTTTTCGCCGCGGAGTCCGGGGGCATGACCGTTAACGATCTTTCCCATATCATGAGTAGCTTTGATCTTTGCCATAACTTGAGGATCTCTGTTTATCACACCCGGAAAATTCATCATTTCACCCAACGCAACAACATCATCATAAGAGAGCATTTCCTTAATTTCTGTAACACCAAAATTTGCTCCGTTCGTGCCAAAGGGACTTGCAGGAACACAGGAAGGTGCAGTAAGAAATATTTTCATTCGGGCATGATGGCATGCCTGTCTGAAATAATGAAAACCCTTCATGCCGGCAACATTGCAGATTTCATGGCAGTCTGCCACGATAGCTGCAGTACCATTAGGAATCACTGCTTCAGCGAAATTAACCGGCGTAAGGTTTGTACTTTCAACATGGAAATGAGCATCAAAAAATGCTGGAGTGAGATATTTATTAGTGCCGTCAATAATGATATTTCCTTGCAAGGGTTTATCTGAAATTTGAGTAATAATGCCACCTTTAATTCCTACACTGACTTTATCTATTACCTCATTGATAACGTCGATTCGATGGATGTTATTTATTACGATATCCATGATTCACACACTACTTTATTATTCTTTCTCCGTAGGTTTCAGAATGGTTGTAATAAAAATTTCTTTATCAAATATTCTTTGGGCTACACGCTGAATATCCGCAGATTTGATGTTCTCAATCTGAGCGATCACTCTGTCTATTGGATATATCTCCTTGATGTAAATGTACTGCTTGGCAAGCCGATTCATCCGTGCAGAAGTACTCTCAAGTCCGATCAATATACTTGATTTGAGCAATGCTTTTATACGTTCAAGTTCAGTTTCGGCAACAGGTTTCTCCATGATAGACCGGATCTCTTTGTGGATCAAATCAATACTTTTCTTGCTGTTTTTGGGTTTTGTTGCAGCATAAATACCTATACAGCCGGTATCGTGAAAGAAGTCCACAAATGAACCGATGTCATAGGAAATCCCGTGTTTCTCTCGAATATTTTGAAAAAGCCGGGAACTCATCCCTCCAGAAAGAATTGCATTCAGCTCAAGAAGTGTATAGCGGTCTTCATCAGTATAGGAAAAGGTGTGAGTTCCAATACATATATGGCATTGATGATTCGCATTTTTGGTATATTCATGCGTATATTTTTTTATTGATGGAGGTGAACTCAATGCTCGGTCTGAAGGTGTCGGGATAGATTTACCAAAATTGAAATATTTTTCAACGAAACGAACCAGCTTTTGATGGTCGATATAACCTGATGCTGAGATAATAAAACGGTCCGGCTTATAATTTTCGGACATAAAAGCTGTGCAGGTAGTTTTTTCAAAACGAGCAACTTCCTCTTTATACCCCACAATCGGGTAGCCAAGCGAATTGTCTGGAAATGAATTTTCATAGAAAAGATCAAAGATCAAATCGCCTGGAGTATCTTGAATGTCATTTATTTCATCTATGACCACTTCTTTTTCTTTTTGTAGTTCTTCATCAGGAAATGTGGAGTGAAGAAGCAGATCAGAGATAAGATCAACACTCTGTTTAAGATTTTCTTCCAGGCATCGTGCAAAAATACAGGTGTATTCTTTACTTGTAAAGGCATTTATCGATCCTCCGAGTGATTCCAGATAATTCGCAATCTCAATTTTTGAACGGAATTCAGTGCCTTTAAACAGCATATGCTCAAGAAAATGAGCAATACCACGATTATGCACAGTCTCATCTCGGGAGCCGACATTGATCCACGCCCCAATGGAGATAGAGCGTACATGTTCTATATGTTCGGACAGGACAGTAATTCCATTGTCCAGAATTGTTTTTTTATAACTCATTTTATTCTATTTCTTTGAATTTTTCTGCTATTTTATCGCTTATGGATTTAGGTACATATTCTTTGATCGATCCACCGGTGCTGATTATCTGTTTTACCAAGCTTGAGCTGAGATAGAGGTATTTACTTTGAGGGATTAGGAAAATAGTTTCCACATCTTCGGAAAGTGTTCTGTTTGCAAGAGCGATTTGCAGTTCATATTCAAAATCCGATACTGCACGAAGTCCCCGCATCATTACCGAGCTGCCTCTGTCCCTTGCAAAATTGACTGCGAGTCCTGAAAAGGATTCGACTTTCACATTGGGGATGTGTTTTGTCCCTTCTATTGCAAGCTCGACTCGCTCTTCCAGAGTGAACAAACATTCTTTATAGGTTTCCTCTGCAACTCCAATAATAACCTTTTCAAATATTACAGCAGCACGTTCGATGATGTCTATATGTCCGTTTGTGATCGGGTCAAAGGTGCCTGGATAAATTGCTATTTCTTTCATAATATTCCTTATTTTTTCATGATATTTTCGATATCGTTGATCTCTTTTGGTATATCTTTTGAAAGATTCTCATGTCCGTCTTTTGTCACAAGAATATCATCTTCGATACGGACACCAAGCTTCTCTTCAGGAATGTAAATACCGGGTTCGACTGTGATAACATTTCCTGCTTCAAGTTTTTTGTCATGATCAACAAGATCATGTGCCTGCAAGCCAAGTGGGTGACTAACAGAATGCATATAATATTTTTTATACTCTTCATCTTTTTTGATGAGGTTTAATTTTTTAAGAGCTTTTTTTATCAGCTTAACGGTCTCTTCCTGCAAATCCCGCAACGTAATACCGGGTTTCACCTTTTTGATGATAGCTTTATTCACATCAAGAACAGCTTGATATACTTCCTTTTGGCGTTTGGTAAATGTGCCGTTTGCAGGGTAGGTTCGCGAAATATCAGCACAATATTCATTCCATTTGGCTCCCACATCAGCAAGAACAAGAACATCAGAACAAACTTTGCCGATATTTTTTTCATAATGAAGAATTGTCGCATTTTCACCGTTTGCAATAATTGGGGAGAAGGCAAGCTGTTTTGCATTATTTCGAATACATTCATAACGGAAATGAGCTTCCAATTCATATTCCATCATGCCGGGCTCAGTATGAGTAATGAGGTTGTGTATGGCATCATTTGTGATACTGATCGCTTTTTTCATATTTGTGATCTCATCAACTTTTTTTACAGAACGAAGAATAGTCATAAAGGGTCCGGGATGCAGAATTTTGAGCGCCGGATAGTGAGTTGTGATATCTTTGATCTGGAATAATGAATCTGTTAAATTAGCTCCGATCTTATTCGCTTTATGATCATAGAAGCATACTTCACCGGAAATCGCATACGTGTGAAGGATTCGTGGGAATTCATCAATGAAAAATATATGTTCAATTCCTGAAATTTTCTTTGCGTCCTCTTTCGATAGTTTTTTCCCGATCCAGACTTCCATTTCTGGGATATTTCTTTCTATAAAAAGGATACTGAGATTTGTTTTCCTATTTTTATGAAGCAAAATTTGAGCATTAGCAATTCTTAATCCTGTCAGATAAAAAAAGTTAGCATTTTGCTCGAAATCTACAGGCAAACTACCTGCGTCTGAAACAGTTGCTGAGAACACACCAAGACTGTTATCCGGCAAAAGTTTAAACAGTTGTTTTCTATTCGAAGTGAAGAATTGTTTATCCATGTATCCTTCTTGAATAATTTTTTACAAAACTTGGTTTCGGTGAAGAGATTGGCAATATTTTTATTATGAATTGGTTGGAATCGTTGGTCTCCTAACCTTGATGAATTAATTTCTTATTAGAAAGATGCACTAAATTTCTGCAAATAAACTAGATGACTGAGCAGTAAAAGCTTTTTCTCATAATTCTCAAAACATTATCCATATCCTGAGGAATGGGACTGGTAACGAAGATCATCTTTTTTGTAATGGGATGAATGAATTCCAATTGGTGAGCATGAAGCGCCTGTCGCCTTAGTGTGTTCGATAACAGATGCCTCATGATTTTTTTAGATCTTTCTGGCACGAGGTTGATCATCTGCTTTTTAGTCGAGTACATTGTATCACCCATAACAGGATGCATAAGATGCGAAAAATGGACACGAATCTGGTGAGTTCTTCCTGTTTCTAAAAAAATCTTTGTAATATCGAGACCTGGATAGGTTTCAATAACTTCGTAATGCGTAACTGCGAGTTTTCCTTCATCAAGAACTGCCATTTTTCTGGTGTTTGCAGGATTTCGACCGTAGAATGTACGAATTGTCCCCTCAGAAGCTGAAAGATTTCCCATAGTGTAGGCAATATAGATTTTTTGGATCTGGTGGTTAATAAAGAGCTCCTTCAATTTTGTATGAACAAAATCGTTCTTTGCTACGATGATCAAACCGGATGTGTCCTTATCAAGCCGATGTACGATGCCCGGTCGTAGAGGGTCATCAAGGGATGAAAGCTGCTTCAAGTGGTACATGATTGCATTGACAAGTGTGCCGTGGTAATGCCCGGGCGCAGGATGTACGACCATGCCTGCAGGTTTATCTATGATTGCAAGATGCTCGTCTTCATACACAAAGGAAAGCTTAATATCTTCCGGTAAAATGTCCTTTTTTGTGGGGGGAGGAATTTTTATATGTATGATCTGGTTTTTATGAACATGCTCGCTTTTCTTAACAGCTTTTCCGTCAAGTGTCACAAAACCTTTCTTCAACAAACGGTCAACAAAGGATCGTGAGTAGAGCTCGTTTATATTTAAATTCGCTATGTATTTGTCAATCCTGATGCTTTCTTTTGTGCGAACTGCAAAGGTAAGTTCTCTAACAAATCTATCCTTCTGATCTAGATTTTCCATCTTCTGTACTGGGAGATTCATATAATTTTTTTAGGTCAATACCTGTTATGACAAAGACCATTCCTGTCACAATTCCCTCTTCGTTGTGGATTATACCCACATGAAAAGTTACATGCTTTTTTATTTTCGGTATATATATTTTCCGCTCTGAGATGAGCATTTTCTGGGAAACCGCTTCTTGGAAAAATTTCAGGACTTCACCTTCATAGTGAAAATCAAGAAATGGGGGATTATTTTCTACAGAAGCCAGTCCAAGAAGTTTTTGAGCGTGTTTGTCTATCATCACGATCTCATCTTTTTCATTTGTAATGATAATTCCATCATTAGTATTTTCAAGAATAACATTCAATCTGTGAGCGTACTCCAGGATTTTGCTTTTTTTCTCTTTATCAAACTTTTTCAGATTTGTGATCATCGTGTTCGTTGCACTGGTAAGAGTTGCAATTGGTCCATGGCGATACTGTTCCGGAATTGAGATGTCGAACTTACCTCTTTTAAGCTCATCAAAGACTGATTCAATAGGCTTGAAAGAATTCTGTAGTATCATTGGAACGTAGAACAGAAGCACAATACCAAGGATCAATTCAATAAATAGGAAGATGTACTGGACTGTCATTATTCTATCTTTGATAACTTCAGGAAGGATGGAATTATTTAATTTATAAAGAATAAAAGCAGCATTAATGACAACAAAAATAAGGAGAATAATAACTATGATACGAAATTTGCTCTGAAATGTTAAATGCATGGAAACTCCAAAAAATTATTCTTTGATCTTATGTTTTTCAGCCATTTTGATCAATTCATCCACATCATTATTTTTACCGATGATGATTATTTTGTCTGATTTGTGAAGCACATCATCAGCAGAGGGAAGCACATTTGTGTCTTCAAGCAGGATATTATTTCCCTGTTCATCAACTGTGGGTTTCGTGCTTTTTATTGCAATGATGCTGATATTATATTTATTTCTTACATCGAGATCTTTCAGACTTTTTCCTACAAAGAACGAGGGAACGGTGATCTCAACTTCACTGTGTTCTTTTGATATCTCAGTATAAGTAAAAACATGTTGTGAAATAAGAAGGTTCGCGATCTCTCTTCCAACATATTGCTCCGGGAAAATCGTACGTTGAACACCCATGATAGAGAGAATTCGTGCATGGAGTTCGCTATCCACCTTTGCCAGGATCTTTCCTACACCGATCTTTCTAAGGATTGCAGCGGTCAGTACGCTTACTTCAATATTCTCGCCAATTGCGATAACGACCGCATCAACATTGCCAATATCGATCGCACGAAGCGCTTGCTCGTCAGTAGAATCCATGCATATGGTATTAGTTACAAAGCTGCGGATCTCTTCGACCTTTTTTTCATCATTGTCTATTGCAATGACTTCAGCACCCTTTTTTACAAGAGTTTTTACGATAGTAACACCAAATCTTCCTAAACCAATTACGGCAAATTGAGCCATTGTTCCTCCGAATAATTTATCTCTTAACCGATAGCTATATTTTCATCAGGATAATGATAATGAACACTTATTTTTTTCTCACTTAAAGCGAACGCTATGGTCAAAGGACCAACACGTCCCAAATACATTAACGCAATAATTGCAAGTTTGCCAATGGATGTCAAGTGTGGGGTGATACCCATAGAAAGTCCCACTGTACCAAAAGCGGAAAAAGCTTCAAATATGATCTGCTCGAATTTGAACCCCTGGCTTGCCTCAGAAATACATAAAACGAGAATAAGAGTAACTAAAATTGTGACAGAAATTGTAATGAGAGACATCACTTTTCTAGTATTTTCCGAAGCGATAGAGCGGTGGAACACCTCCACATCTTCTCTACGTCGGATGATCGACCAAACCGAGAGAACGAGAATCGCAAAACTTGTAGTTTTAATACCACCACCCGTAGAACCCGGTGAAGCGCCAATAAACATAAATACGATCATCAGGATTACTGAAGAAAAGCTCATCTTAGAAATATCAAGGGTGTTAAATCCTGCAGTTCGCGTCGTAACGGATTGGAAGGTGGATGCCAGAATACTATTCTTCATTGGCAACTGATTCAACTGATTATTATACTCAAAAGCAAAGATCAAAACGCTTCCTATCACGATCAAAGCAATCGTGGTGATTATTACAATTTTTGAATGCAATGATAAAAAACGAATATGTCTTCGTCTGATAACATTGTTGAATACATCGAGCATAACAGTAAAACCGATCCCGCCAATGATTATGAGAGACATAATTATAAGATTTACGCTCCAACTTCCCTGAAATCGCATAAAGCTGTCAGGATAAAGACAGAATCCTGCATTACAAAAGGCAGAGACAGAATGGAACATACAATGCCCGAGAAGATTAAAATTGGAAAGCGGAGCAAAATGAGCAAGGGGACGGAATTTCAGGAACAGTACCGTTGCTCCGATCACTTCAAAAATAAAAGTTGTGACTATGATCGCTCGAAGCAGTTTGATCATACTGTATTTTGATACCTCTCCTAGCACTCCTTGCAGCAGTGATTGTCCCTGCAGACTGATCTTTTTTCCAAAAAGCATGATAAGTGCTGTGGAAAAAGTCATGATGCCGAGTCCACCGATCTGCATCAATATGAGTATTATAGTATGTCCAAAAGATGAAAAATCAGCACCTGTATCAAGAACTATCAAGCCGGTTACACAGGTTGCGGAAGTTGCAGTAAATCCAGCATTGATCAGTCCAATGCTCTCTCCATTTGATGAAGCAAGAGGTAAGCTCAAGAAGGTTGTGCCCAGCAGAATTATCATTCCAAAACTTAGCAAAATAATTTTTGAAGGATGGTTTCTGAAGCGTGAAAATAGGTTCACTGCCGGTTTTGTAGATGCAAGCATATCAATAAGAATAACTATCTGACGAAGAACTATATATACCTGAAAAACGATAAGATCATTATAAAAAATGAATGAGATTACAACCGCGCAGAGATCAAAGAATATCTTTTTTATGTAAGAGAAACTGCCGCGATTATAATAGATCTTTAGAATATTCAGACATGCAAAATAGAAAAGAAAAATTTTTGTGAATTCGTTGAAAAGCGGTATGTATTTAGGATGAAATTGCTGATATGCCACAAAAAAGCCGATGGCTATCGCGACAGAGAACATCAGCTGTTCAAAGAATCGCCAATATTCTTTCCTGAAATCTAATCGTTTAAACATAATTTTTCAGAAAGCTTAGAGCTATGAAAAGAACATGAATCTTTTGAATTCGAAGTGAATAAATGTTAAGAAAAAAAGAAATGATTCTGTACGCTTATGTTACTATACCTCTCTTTTATTCGCTGTCTGTATTTTCAACCTTATTCTTTGGTGTCGGTTTTTTCCCTCGCTTAACCTTTGTGCTTTTACTTCGGAGTTTTCTCAGATAGAAAAGTTTGGAACGGCGGACACGTCCATAACATATTACTTCGATTTGTTGGATCAATGGTGAGAAAAGTGGGAAAATACGCTCTACTGCAACACCATGACTGATTTTTCGAACGGTAAATGTTTTATTGATCCCAGAACCTTTTTTCTGGATCACTATACCTTGCAATATCTGAATACGAGGTTTTTCAAACTCCCGGATCGTGTAGTGAACTTTCACAGTATCACCGGTATTGAAATCCGGCAATTTATTGTTCATCTGGTCTTGGCCAACTCTATATAAAATATCCATTAAAACCTCATTATTACTTTCATTTATTGATTATGATTATTTTAGAATAGTGTCTTTATTCGTAGTCACCGATCAACCTGTCAAGTGTTATAGCAATTGCACTTCGTACAGAAAGATGATTATATGGACCGGCACCCTCAATTCTTAATATATGAAAATTACTCGAATTGATCAGCTCTTCCGACATGCCGTAGCCGGTTCCGAAAAGGATGAGTTTCGGGAAAGACCGGTTTATGATCCTCCTCATCTCTTTATAGGAAACACTTCCATGCACCAATCGGGCAGATGTCGTGATAAGAATAGGATCCTGTGAGTATCTGTCCTTGATCCATTGCTTTGCAGTTTCAATATCCGGTACAAATTCGATGAGTTTAAAGGCATCAAAACGGTTTATATTGTATTGTTTTCCCGGACCTGTTCGCCAAAAATCTTTCAATCTGTTGAAAATAGCTTTCTGTGATTGTTCGGGATTAATTATAAAATAGTTTTTAATACCATAAGTTTTACAGGTTCTGGCAATGTCATGAATGTCAAGATTGGTGAGAGAAGTTGTAACGATCTCTTTATTGTTATTATAAACCGGATGATGAACCAGTCCAATAAATAAATTATCATACATTGGGAGCTCTTTTCGCCTTTTCTTTGAATTCTTTGCGTTTACTTTTTTGCCATTCTTCAATCATTTTATGATCACCCGAGAGCAGAACATCCGGGACTCTATAACCTCTATACTCACGGGGTCTTGTATAATATGGACCATCCAGTGTATTGCTTTGAAATGAGTCACTGTATGCAGATTCAATATTTGTAAGCACACCTTCCTGCAAACGGGCAAGAGAATCAATAATGATCATTGCAGGAAGCTCACCGCCGGAGAGCACATAGTTTCCGATCGAGATTTCTCGTGTTACTAAATGTTCGCGAACACGGTAATCAACATCTTTGTAATGTCCGCATAAAAGCACAAGATATTTTTTATGACTGAGTTCTTCGGCAATCTGCTGGGTATAGGTCTCACCCTGCGGAGTAAGATATATAAGCGGGATATTGTTATTCTCAATAAGCTCTTTTCTTTGTTCTCTCAAAAAATCAACAGCTTCAAAAATGGGTTCGGGTTTGAGAACCATACCGGGAGCACCTCCAAAAGGATAGTCATCAACCTGTTTGTGTTTGTCCTGAGAAAATTCTCGAAAATCAATAAGTTCGATCGAGAGTTTTTCTCTTTCGATCGCTCTTTTTACAATGCTATGAGAGAGCGGACTCTCAAACATTTCAGGGAAAAGTGTCAGAACATCAATATGCATCGAGCAAACCTTCAATTGGATTTATTATGATTATTTTTTGTTCATGATCCACTTCCTCGATAAAGGGGTCGCAAAATGGGATCATGATTTCTTTGTTATCTTTTGGTATGATAAGGATTTCCTGACCTGCAGTTGAAAGAATATCAGCAACATTTCCAATCACTTCGCCTTCTTTTGTTCGCACTTCGTATTCGATAAATTGAACTGGATAATATTCGTCCTCTTCCAATGGAGGAAGCATATCTTCTGCTATCATGATCTGTGCATTGATCATTTGCTCAGCTTCCTTTTTTGAGTTAATATCTTTAAATTTGATGAGATATTTTCCATTTTTCAGTTCGATAGTATCAATTGCTTCGAAGCGAACGGTTTCATCAGGGAAGACAATAAAAAGTTCCGGAATAGCAAGATAATATTCTGGAAAAAAAGTATCGGAAATAGCAGAAACTATTCCGCCATTCCCGATTACTTTCTTAATAACCCCGATGGAAATTAAATCGTTAATTTCCATTCATACATTGTTATTCAAGGATTTCTAATTCTGCTCTTTTACCATGCTTGGTTGAGACAGAATTCAGGATGGTACGCATAGCGTTAGCAGTTCTTCCGCCTTTGCCAATTACTTTACCAACTTCGCCATCGCCAACTCTCAATTCATAAAGAGTTACACGTTCGCCGGATACTTCTGTAACTTTGACTTCATCTGGGTTATCAACTAATGCTTTCGCAATGAATTCCACTAACTCTTTCATTGGTCGCCTCCTGCGGTGATTTTATTTTGCTGAGTTGTCAGCGTTCATATCTATTTCATCATTGGCTACGTCAGATTGTTCTGATACAACCTCAGATGTTGCTTTGCCATACTTTTTTTCGTGAAACTTCTTTAAAATACCTTCTTTTTTTAAGAGACTTCTTACTGTATCTGAAGGAATCGCACCTTGTTCAAGCCAATACAAAGCTCGTTCATGATCAATTTTATACTGATATTCTTCCGGTTTAGGATCATAATATCCAATTTTCTCGATGAATGCACCATCTCTTTTCTTGCGGGAGTCAACAACAACCACTCTGTAGGAAGGTTGATTACGAGCACCCATTCTTCTAAGTCTGATCTTTACTGACAAATAAACCTCCAGCGTTTATTGTGTATATATCTTTATATTAGAAAATTACAGTCAAGTTTTTTAACGAACACCGTAAGTTCTATTTTTGATTTTTTCAGAAAACTTGTGCTAATTCAGAATTTTCCAAAAAAGTATGCCAAACCAGAAAGGATGTTTAAATGCAGTCAATAAAAATCAAACCGATCGGAATAATTCACAGTCCCTACAAAAATCTCAAGGATATTCCCGGACAGGGATATCAGAGAGACAATATTGAAGCAGTCATTGAGATTGAAGAAAAATACAAAGAAGCAATGAAGGATATTGAGGGATTTTCACACCTTGTGGTACTGTTCTATTTTCATAAAAGTGAGGAAACACATATGAAGGGACATCCTTCCTGGGAGGATAAGGAACATGGATTATTTGCTCTTCGAAGTCCGCACCGTCCAAATCATATTGGTATGACTGTTGTCAAAGTGAAACAAGTGCACGATAATGAAATTATTTTTACAAATGTAGATATGCTGGATGGTACTCCTGTGATCGATATCAAACCTTATATGGGAGAATTTGAAAGAATAAACAATCCTAAATTCGGTTGGTTGGAGAAACATAAGGTTAAATAAACCTTTTCGGGGTGAAATTAATGGAACACAAACCCGCGCAGATTGAACTGATTCTCGCTGATACAGATATTTAATTTTTTTTAACCATCCGGCTCCATTGCATTACACCGTGACAAGGTAATTCCACATAAAAAGGGTATGTCATTCTCATGAAAGCTTGTCCTCCGCCAGCCGGCGGATTGGGGATGGGAATCCAGTATTACTGCATTCTCTGAACTCCATTGCCTACTATCTGATGAAGTCTAGGAAAGCTTCTTTTACGAAAATTTATTCAATATATAAATTTTCTGGGAGATTCTTCATTCCGCTGCGCTCCACTCAAGAATGACAATGTTTACAGGGTTGAACATGTTTACCTTAAAAATGTTCATAATAGCTCCCTCAACTCCCGAATATCCTCAATCAAATAATCCGCATCCTCCAATTCCTCTTTTTTCCCATATCCATATAAGCAACCGATCGTAATACAATCATTTGCTTTGCCGGACTCAATATCATAGTAACGATCACCCACAACAATTGCTTTTTTACTTTTTAATTTTTTGATGAAATTTGAAATAATAGAAATTTTGTTCAATCCTTCTCTTTCCCCAATACACTGAGAAATATCGAGATATTTATCCAGACTGAAAACATTTTTCACGTTATGGAAATATCGCATTGAGCAATTACTTTCGAGCCCAATTCGATATCCCTGCTGCTTCAAATATGCCAGTGTTTCTTCTGTGCCCGGGAAAAGCATTCCTTTGCCGGACTTCAATGCAATTTCTTCATGATCCTGTATTCCAGTGTGAAGTTCATCAATTAAATGTTTATGTTCTTCATCCAATAAATCTAGATAGAATTGCACAGAGGGTTGCCCGATCTTGCTCAAAATAAGTTCTGGGGAAGGCATCACTTTGCTGATATTATGATTTTTATACAAATTTCTGAGAGCATTTTGGATCGCTAATACTGCATAGGTTTCGGACTTCAGCAATGTGCCGTCCATATCAAAAATAACGAGATCTATATCTTTAATTTTCATATTTTGAAAAAATAGAACACAGATTTTCGCTGATGCAACTGATCATCACAGATAAAAAAATATAGGAATAATGAGAAATATAAATATAAAATTTATCAGTGTCAATCTGCTTGATCTGTGTGTGTCTGCGTTCCATTATTTCTGAATAGAACACAGATTTTCGCTGATGCGACTGATTAGCACAGATAGGAAATTATTTTATAATCAAAAAATATCCAGTTACAATGAAAAGCAAAAAAGCAAGGATTTGGACCAAATAGTCAAACCATTTTAGTTTATGAGAAATATAATTAGTACGTGTAGGATGCAACCTGAATCCTTTTAAATCCAATGCAATCGCCCTGGATCGGACTGTATGCATCGCTTGAGCGAGGACAGGAAAAACAATGGTAGAAAATGCCTTAAACTTTCTGAAAATTGGAATTTTTCTAAAGGAGATCTCACGAATCTTCAGTTGATCCTTCATTATCATAAACTGTTTCTCGAACAATCGTAAAAAACTAAAGGTGCTGGCGATCATCAGGCATATCTCGTAGGGAAGTTTCCAATCGCGCAGTGCAAGAACAAAATTATAAAAAGGAATATCAAAAAGAAGCGATACAACAAGCAAAAGTATGAGCAGACGTATGCTCACGATGAGAGCGATAAGAACTCCTTCAGAATAAATTGTGATGAACTTCCATTGAAAAAGCACTGTGCCGCTTTGTCTGAAAAAGAGCTGCATCACGAATAGAAAGAGGATCAGAATAAGCAGAAAACGCAATCTTTTCCAAAGGAGCAAAAATCTTCTTTTAGAGGGATTCAGAATAAAAACAAGCAGAACGCAAACTCCGAACAAAACGAGCTGATACTCGATACGATACATAATCAAGGAAAGAGTGGATATAATGATCGAGATGACAAGATATGTGCGTGTGTTCATTCTTAACCCACGATTTGATTTATATTTCTGTTTGAAATCTCAAGCACTTTATCTGCAACAAGCGAAAATGCTTTCGTTCTATGCGTGGCGATGAGTGCGCCTGTCCCAGCCAATTTCTGCTGAGCGATTATTGAGATCAAGATATTCACACCTTCATTATCAAGTCCGTAAAGGGGCTCGTCGAGGAGCCAGAATTTATGCTTATTCAGAAGTAACCCGCTCAGGACAACTCTCTTTTGCTGCCCTTCACTGAATTCCCAAAGTGGCTTGTGCTGCACTGTATCCAATCTGAATCTTTCGAGAATGCGAGATCTCTCTTCCTGAAATTCTTTGTTGTCCCTTTTTCGGAATTTATGCTGCCATATCGCAAGATCTTCATCGGGAGTCGAGCCAAGCAGATTGTCCTGAACCTGCTCTTGAACAAAGACAATTTTGGAGGCAATATATGATTGATCAACTATGGAAAATTGCTTTTCTTCAAACAAAATAGAGTCCGAATCCGCAGACAGCATTTTATAGAGGATCTTGCACAGAGTTGATTTTCCACTTCCGTTTTCTCCGGAAATTATGGTAACCTCATTTCTAAAAATATCCAGATCAATATAATCAAAAATGATCTTATCATCATAAGAAAAAGAAAGTTTCCGAAGAGAAAAAAGCGGTTTCATGATAAAGTTATGACTCTGTCTGCGACGTCATCAAAAAAATGAGTTGTTGAAGTGATAATAACCAGCTTGTCGTTCTTATAATGAAGTACACACTTTATTACATTTTGAATGGATTGCCCGGATAGTCCATCACCAGGTTCATCAAGCAAAATGATTTCAGGAGAGAAAGTAAAGATAGAAGCTAATGCAACAAGCTTTTTTTCTCCGTAAGAAAGTGCAGATATATCTGATTTCAGCAATTCCGGGATTCCAAGCAGTTCAGATACATTATCAATTTTCTTACTGATCTCGTGCGCCTGTATTTTCAGGTTCTCAGGACCAAAGGCAAGCTCCTGCTCGACCTGTGGAAAGCTCAACTGCATTTCCGGCTCCTGAAACGCCATAGTGATGAGAGGTGAGAGTTCTGGTAAGGTCAGGGCGCTTATATCAATATCATCAATAAAAATTTGTCCTTTGATAACACCTTTTATGGCTTTGGGGATTATTCCGCAGAGAAGTGAAAGTAAGCTTGTTTTCCCGCTTCCATTCGGACCTTTGATCAGAATGAGCTCATTCTTCTCAGCGCTGAAAGATATATCTTTTATCAATAATTCATCATCTTGAGAATACTTAAAAGAAAGGTTTTGAACACTGAGCAATGCCATGTTATTTCTGAGCCAAACCGAAAAATTTAAGACGTTTGAAGATCACAAAAGAGAGCAATCCTCCCACGATTCCGGAAAGGAAACTTAGTCCTAGGGAGATCAAAAGTGGAATAAACGGAAGCTGCCAGATAAGGATTGAAACTATCAAAGTGCCTGCGAGACTCGCGGTTATGCATAATAGAATATGAGTAAGAGGTTTGGAAAAATCCTTGATGAAAAATGCAGTGATATCTGCAGTAAAACCGGGCAAAGTAAAAGTAATTAAAGAGAGCGCTCCGTGTGTGCCGATATATCCGAGTGCGAGCATGACAATTCCCTGAACAAAGCCCACGAGAAATCCTGTCCACGGCTTCCGTACCATTGCAATTGCAAGGACGATCCACATCATATACAAACCGCCGAATAGAGAGCCGCCGGTTATCATCAGTAGCCGGGAGAGCATCAGGGCAATAGGGATGATAAGTGGTTTGATCGCTAATCCCATTGCGCTGAAGATCGCAATGTAGAGCAAGTCTTGAGTAGAGAATTTTCTTAGAAATTTCATATTTGATTTAGTATTTCCAATTCTTTATGATTTTGTTCTATTTTTGGAGAACTCTTTTAAATGTGTGAATTTTATTGTAGTTAAATGGATGAGTCCACTCTAAAAAGTTCAATTTAAGAAATCGAGAAACCGTTGAAACGGTTAATGCTTTTTTTGTTTCATTAACCACCAACTTAAGTTGGTGGTTAATAGGAAGATAGCTAATTGTAACCGATTCATCGGTTTCCAAATGTTTGAAAAATTTCCAACATATTTCTAATAATAACCTTTTTAGAGTAAGCTCATGTATATTATCCACCCAAAATGCCAATATCGATTTTTTCCAAAGGTATGGGCCAGACGATTTGTAAGCCCGTATCATATCGCACGTGACCCGGTAGAAAAATGACATCGAGGGTTGGGAAAACGATACATCCGGAAAAGACTGTAATTCGGGGAGCTGATTTGTTTACTCCATCTTCTTTATAAAAAATTAAACCTGCACCACCCCCAGTATATAAAGTTAGAGTCTCTTTAGGATTGAATGAAAATGCTGCCTGAACATCAAGATAATCGTATTTTTCAAAATTTGGATCAGTTACATACGCATCCTGAAAAACCGGATATTTGCTGCCATAGGTTATATTTGCAAACCCACCCTCGAACATAAACCCAATACTGATCTTTGTGCTGAATGTAAACTTCTTTTCGAAATCCCAGCCGAACCTAATTCCGGGACTTATATAAGGCAAGACGCCCTTCCATTCACCTGCGAAACAGAGAATCGGAGTAAAAACAATTAAGCATAAAAGAAAATATTTTATTATTTTTTTCATAATGATCCTGCTCGAAGAGAAACTTTTCTCTAATTGATATTTAGTCAAGTTTTTGATGTGATTCGAAATTAGCATGTCACAAATTGCAAAGTTTGTGATAAAAATGAGTAGTCAGGGACCACTCCCTGACTGGAAATGGTGTCATGGAATGGTCCATGACACCTCCTATACATTGAAGGGAGAATGCGCATTCTCACCTTAATTGTATGTATTTAAAATTTCAGTGTAAATCAGCTTTATCTGCGAATTACTTGTCCGCCAACTGGCGGATCTGTGTTCAATTTTTTCCCATATCTCAGGCAAGAACTTGACACGAAAAACTATATTTGCTTAGAAGCTAATCAAAATAATATCAGTGGTGAACAAGATGGCAGACAAGCTAATCACAAAGGAGATGTGGATTGAAGAAATTCTGGAGAAATATCCCACAGCTCAGGAATTCCTCTCAAAAAAAAATATCGTATGTGTAATGTGCGGTGAACCGGTGTGGGGTTCTCTAAAAGAACTGATGCAGGATAAGGAATTTTCCGACGATCAAATCGATACAATTATTAAAGAATTAAATGAATTTATAAAGGAATAAGGAGGTATTTTCATGCCTAATGCAAAATTGCAGGTGCCATACCCCGAAAACGAGCCGATACTCGGTTATCGGGCTGGATCGCCTGAAAAGAAACTTCTTAAGAAAACGCTCACGGAAATGATGAGCAAAGAGATCGAGATTCCCATCATTATTGGCGGGAAAGAGATCAAAACCGGCAACCTTGGTGAATGCAGAATTCCTCATGATCACAAGCATATCATCGGGAAATATCACAAAGCAGGAGCCAAAGAAGTTGAGATGGCTATCGAAGCTGCGCTGGAAGCTCGTGAAAAATGGGCAGCCATGCCGTGGGAAGACCGAGTCGCGATTTTCCAGAGAGCTGCACAATTGCTTGCCACAAAATATCGTCCCATCATCAATGCTGCAACCATGCTGACGCAGAGCAAAAATGCATTCCAAGCAGAGATCGATTCTGCGTGTGAACTCATTGATTTTTTCCGCTTCAATACTTATTATGCGATGAAGATATACGAGCGACAGCCGAATTCTGCTCCCGGAATGTGGAATACTCTCGAGCATCGTGCATTGGAAGGATTCGTCTTCGCAGTAACACCTTTCAATTTCACTTCAATAGCAGGAAATCTGCCGTCAGCACCGACACTAATGGGCAATGTTACGTTATGGAAACCAGCGTCATCAGCAGTGTATAGCGCCTATTATCTTATGAAATTATTTAAGGAAGCAGGTGTGCCGGATGGTGTGATAAACTTTATACCCGGTTCCGGAGCACAGGTTGGAAATCCTGTTCTGCAAAGCCCTGATCTTGCGGGTGTACATTTTACAGGAAGCACAGCAACTTTCCAGAGCATGTGGAAAACTATTGGCGGAAATATTGAGCATTATAAAACCTATACGCGCATTGTTGGAGAGACAGGCGGTAAGGACTTCATTGTTGCTCATACTTCGACAGATATTGATGCCCTCAGAGTCGCAATTGTTCGAGGTGCCTTTGAATATCAGGGACAGAAATGCTCTGCTGCATCGCGTGCATACATTCCAAAGAGCGTGTGGGCACAGCTTAAAGATCCGCTTGTTGAGGATATCAAGTCCATTAAAATGGGTGATGTTATGGACTTCAGGAATTTCATGAATGCAGTCATAGACAGAGCTGCCTTTGATTCCATTATAGATTATATCAAATATGCAAAAGCTGCAAATGATGCGGAGATTCTTGTTGGTGGAAAATTTGACGACTCAAAAGGTTATTTCATTGAGCCCACTGTCATTCTTACAACCAATCCAAAATTGAAAACAATTCAGGAAGAGATTTTTGGACCAGTCATCACGATTTATATTTATGATGATGATAAATACGAAGAAGCGCTTCATCTCTGCGATGAGACCTCGCCTTATGCATTGACAGGTGCCATCTTTGCAAATGATAGAGAAGCAATACTAATGGCAAAGGACATTCTGCGAAATGCCGCCGGAAATTTCTATGTGAATGACAAGCCCACAGGCGCAGTTGTCGGACAGCAGCCATTTGGTGGAGCGCGTGCTTCAGGAACAAATGATAAGGCAGGGGATATGGTCAATCTCCTCCGCTGGGTATCGCCTCGTACTATCAAAGAGAATTTCAATCTGCTCACGGATTATCGCTATCCCTTTATGGAAGAAGAATAGAAAGGAATTAAACCACGAAATGCACGAAAGACTCGAAAAAATTAAATTGATGTTTCGAGAGAAACTTTCTATTGAAATCTGTTATCATGTTCTATTGTTTTTCGTAGTTAAAAAATATGGCATAGAAGAAGAATAGGGTGAACCACAAAATGCACGAGAGTCACGAAATTAATAAAATAGCTTCAAATATAATATTGATTTCGTCCTGTTATCGTGCTTTTTGTACCATTCATAGTGACAAAATCGGATAAAAATGAATATTAAAAAAGAATCACAAAATTCTTTTAATTCACGGAATATGAAACAAATTTTGAGAATTAAGAATTTTCTAGTTTTGTTTTCTAAACAGAGTATGGCTTATTATTGCGTTTCCAAGCAGGGGCTTGGGAACGAGTGTACGTTTGACTTGTCCCTAGTTATATTTTCGTGTTTTTTCGTGCTTTTCGTGGTTAAAATTTAGGAGATATATGAAAGAAATACTTGAAAAACTCGGTATTAAAGAAGTAAATCATGGAGCATATTGTGGAGAATGGCTGCACACAAATGGTGAAGAAGTAACAGTCTATTCTCCCATCGATGACTCGGTTCTCGCGAAAGTGAAAATTGCAACTGCCAAGGATTATGATATCGTCGCAGAAAAAGCTCATGAAGCATTCAAAATCTGGAGAGATATTCCTGCTCCACAACGCGGTGAGATCATTCGATTGATCGGTCTGGAGCTAAGAAAATATAAGGACGAACTGGGCAGATTGGTAACTATGGAAATGGGAAAGATCTACACAGAAGGTCTGGGAGAAGTTCAGGAAATGATCGATTTGGCTGATTTTGCGGTTGGACTATCACGCCAGCTTTACGGTGCAACAATGCAATCCGAACGTGCAGAACACAGAATGTATGAGCAGTACCATCCCCTTGGCGTGATCGGTATTATTTCTGCCTTCAACTTCCCTGTCGCAGTATGGGCTTGGAATGCCTTCATTGCAGGCGTATGCGGCGACACAACGATATGGAAACCCTCAACTTCTACACCGTTGACTGCTATTGCTGTGACGAATATCGTCCACAAAGTTCTTGAAGAACAAGATGTTCCAAAAGCGATCTTTAATCTTGTCATCGGACGCGGAAGCGAAATAGGCGAGATGCTTATCAATGATAAAAATATTTCTCTTATCAGTGCGACCGGAAGCTGTCAGATGGGTAAGAGAGTGCATCAAGCTGCTGCGAAACATTACGGCAGAGTGATACTTGAACTTGGCGGCAATAATGCTATTATTGTTATGGAAGATGCGGATATCGAACTTGCACTCAAAGCGGTACTTTTCGGTGCAGTTGGAACCGCAGGACAGCGCTGTACATCCACACGCAGAGTGCTTCTTCACGAAGATATTTTTGATGATTTTGTTCAAAAACTGGAAAAAGCTTACGGCTCTGTTCCAATTGGCAATCCACTTGATGAAAGCGTACTCATGGGTCCGCTCGTTGATCAGTCTGCAGTAAGAGCGTATAAAAATGCTCTGAAAAAGATCGAAGAACAGGGCGGAGAGATCATATACGGCGGAGAAGTGCTGAGCAAAGATGTGTCGGGAAATTGCTACGTGCTTCCAACAATTGCGATAGCAAGAAATGATATGCAGATCGTGCAGGAAGAGACATTTGCTCCGATCCTCTATATCATCAAGATCAAAAATATAAACGAAGCGATTGAACTTCATAATGATGTTCCTCAGGGACTTTCTTCAGCAATTTTCACCAACAACTTGCAGTATGCCGAGCAGTTTCTCAGCGATAGAGGAAGCGATTGCGGTATTGCAAACGTGAATATCGGAACAAGCGGTGCTGAGATAGGCGGTGCATTTGGCGGAGAAAAGGAAACAGGCGGCGGACGTGAAGCCGGAAGTGATGCATGGAAAGCGTATATGCGCCGTCAAACGAACACCATAAACTGGGGCAAAACAATGCCTTTGGCTCAAGGTGTAGAATTCGATATTTAATAAGAAAAATGATATGTAATAAAATTCTTGAAATAAATCTGAATGTATTTCAAATTGGGGCATAAAAAATGTCCCACTTAAATTTTTTAAAGAAAAGGAGAAACATGGCTAATCAAAAACAACAGCAGATCAAGATCAATATACCCAAAGAAAATTCCGAAGGTATCTATTCAAATGTTGCTTTTATGAATTTCAATCAATCGGAATTTGTGGTAGATTATGGAAGAATTTTACCTGGAGTACCGGAAGCAACAATCTATTCCAGGATAATACTGTCTCCACAACATGCAAAACGATTTATGCAACTTCTGAATAGAAACTTGAAAAAGTATGAAGAGCAATTCGGTGAAATAAAATTACCCGAGCATGGAACAAAGAAGAATATCGGTTTCCAACAGGCAACTGTAAATAGTTAATACAAGTTTTGTAGTTGTAATAAAAATTTTCCAACTTCATTATTTTGAAATATGGTAACAAAAAAATGAATATCGAACAAGGATTAACGATTTAAGATTTTCGAAGTGGCCCAAATCTGAAATCATAAATCGATGTTCTTAAATCAATAAAGTCTATATGGAATATCGAATGATGATTAGCGATTTTAGATTTTCGAAGTGGCTTAAATCTGAAATCATAAATCGATGTTCGGTGTTCTTAAATCAAATAAAGTCTATATGGAATATCGAATGATGATTAACGATTTTAGATTTTCGAAGTGTATTAGATCTGAAATCATAAATCGGTGTTCGGTGTTCTTAAATCAAATTAATAATTAGACTTTTCAAAAAACTCAGCAGAGAATGGCTATGAATAAAAGAATAATAGTTACCGCGATTTTTGTATCAATTTCTTGCTTACGATAAACTTCTGAGAGAGTCATATTTGGTGTATATAATTATGAATAAAAATCGGTATGCACTTGTTGTATTTTGTATAGCGTTATTGAGTCTTTTTAGTTCACTATCTGCTGATCAGAAATGGAATGAATTCATACTTGAACTGCGAGCAGGAGATATTCTTCATGTTGGAGATTCCTGCTGGATCGTGCCGCATGACACAACATTTATTATTACAGATTCCATACCTTTCTTCGTTCAAAAAGATACCATGAATACAACCGAGTTCTATGATATTGTAAAGAGTGAAGCATATAAATCCAATTTCACAAAGCAACTCTTCAATCTCGCATTTAAAAAAGGAAAAGAGAATAGAAATCCTTTATACCGGCTCGAAAAAAGTGAATTTAAATTTTATCCTTACAAGAATAAAATAATTCGGAATATTTACATAGAAAACATCCCGATTTTCCAATCCTATACAGACACAGATATCAAAATAATTCAGTGGGCAAAGAAAACTGCTGATAAGCTGCACATCAATACAAGAAAAAGGTTTATCAGGGATATTCTGCTATTCAAAGAAGGCGAACTCCTTGATCCGGCTTTAATTGCAGAGAACGAAAAAATTCTATATGAACTCCCTTTTATCAACGAAGTCTATTTTAAAATTTATCACTGCTATAATGAGCCCGAGTATGTTGATGTTGTAGTCATAACAAAGGATAAATTCCCTCTTGGCGTCAATCCTGGCATCTCTTCGATGGACTCCTATCATCTTGAAATATATGATCTGAATATCGTTGGACTAGGACATAAAGTTAGTGCATCTGTTGCCTATGACGGAAAAAATAAGGAAAAATTTTCTCTTCAGGAAGCGCTCTATAAGCTGTATTTTATAGGAAATACATTTATTTCAGGAAAATTGTTTTATTCAAATCAGGAACATGAAGAACGCTATGGTTTCTTATTTCACAGAGATTTCATTCCTCCCAAAATAAATATTGCCGGAGGTGTTGGGCTGGAGAGTGTAAACACATCCTACACTTATGGTCCGGTTGACAGTACGTTAACTGAAAATCCGCTTGAATATCTTAAGGGTGATCTATGTGTCGGTGTCGCAGAGCCGCTGAGGATATTCAATAAATCAAGCTCTGATTATCTTGTTGAATTAATACGGTTTACGCACTATGATTACTACAAATATCCTTCGATCGGATCTTTATTCAATTCTTTATTCGATGATAAAACTGAATTGTTACTTTCTTTAAATCATCAGAGAAGTAAGTATTATAGAAGTAATCTTATTTACGATTTCGGTGAGATTGAATATATACCATACGGGCATTTGATCGAAATTGTCGGAGGAGTGGAGTATCCTGTATTATATGATGAACGATATTATGCGGGAATTCGATTTTCCCAGGGCAATTTTATATTTGAGAGAGCTCTATACTACTATTTGCAGTTTGGACTTGGAAGCTATTTTGAAAAACTCTTATTGGGAGATTTTGATGAAGGAGTTTTCTCTTTGAATGCTCATTTTTTCACAAAGCATTATAAAATTGGAAATTACGGACTCAGAAATTTTATAGAATTTGATTATATAAAGGGATTGAATCAGCCCGATTATCGATATATTGATCTTCATAACATGCAGGATATTCGGGGGTTTAACGATACTAAGGTACGGGGAGGACAGCGGCTGGTAATTAATTTTGAAAGTGTTGCCTATACTCCGTGGGATCTTGTTGGTTTCCGTTTTGCGCTGTTTGGTTTTTTTGATATCGGTTTTATAGGAAAAGCAAATAGTAACATATTCACAGATAAGAGTTATGTGGGTTTTGGTGCTGGTGTACGAATGAGGAATGAAAATCTTGTGTTCAAAACAGTTCAGCTTCAAATAACCTATTATCCTGATATTGACGGAAAAGATAAAATTTCCATCTCTCTCTCAGGTAAGCCGAATTTGAATCTGCCGGGTTTTGGTGTGAAATGTCCAGAGATCATTAAGTTTGAGTAACTAGACCCTGTGAATAGTCGGATTAAAAATAGTACACAGACCCACGCAGATTGGGCAGCAGGCGAACAGGTTTGAACTGATCCTCGCAGATACAGATATTGAAGTTTTTATCACCACAGAGAACACAGATACCACAGAGGATTTTTTTTAATTTTAGATTTTAATCAGTGTTAATCTGCGTTCTATTCTTTACTTTATTGGCACGCAGAGAACACCAGTCTTCGCTACGCCCCGATAAAACGCCTTGGCAAGCAGAGGAATTTCCACTTGTGCCAAGTAATTACATATAAAACGGGCATGTCATTCACGTGAAAACGGGAATCCAGTATTTTTTCTAATAAAGATAAGAAATTGTGATCTTATTAATGATCAATATGAGTTTATTAAATTAAATAGTACACAGACCCACGCAGATTGAACTTATTTTCGCAGATACAGATATTGAAGTTTTTATCACCACAGATACCACAGAGGATTTTTTTAATTTTAGATTTTAATCAGCGTTAATCTGCATTCTATTCTTTTATTCCCGAGTCGTTCACTTCCCGACCAACTCATGATTGCATCGAACCATTGCGAAATCATGTTTTTATTGTTACAGGCATACCCCCAAAAATTCGAGGAAGATTCTCAGGACAGTGCATGAATAAAGGGATTGCGGGGAAATCTTTGTGGAAAATAACATATAGCACACTGTTGATTTTTATCCACCCTTGCTGTTGTTACCCTGAGCCTGCCTGCTTGGGCGTAATGAAATGAAGACCAGTCGAAGGGTCTATCGAATGAATTGTCGCACTTCGATCCGACTTCATTCCATTACGCCGTGATAAAGAACCTCAGTGTGACAGTACTTTTAACTATTATGTCTATCCTCTATTTTTTGTATTTATTTACCCAATATTCTGTGAGTTTATTTGAAAGTACTACTCCTCTGAAAAATTTTGGGGGTATCCCAAGTTTTTATTGTTATACTTGACTTAAAATTCTGCACTAAAAAAATTCAATAAATTTTTCTTAAAAATAATTTACGTATATGAAAGGGTTTCCTCATGAAGAAAAACTGGTTTAGGACAACAGTCATTATTGTTGTTTTTCTTGTAACGATCTACTATCTTTTACCACTCATAGCGAAAAACCAATATGCGATCGTGAACATTGATGTGTATGATCAGGACTCAACTCTGATCTATGAAACCAATGAGTATGAATATAAAATTGGAAGTAATCTTTTCGGACAGGAATTCGAAGATCAATTAACCATGATAGACCTGTATGATTCCATTTCTGTAATAGGTAAATTGCCTGATTATATGCTCAGAAACATGGAAGGAGAGATTGATTTTACTAAGGATCAATTGATAAAAGCTGAGCTTGTGGAAAAGACTTCGAGAGTAGAACTGCCCACCTGGTTCAGCAGGAAAGAACTCAAACTTGGTCTTGACCTACAGGGCGGTATGCACCTTGTGCTTGAGGTTGATACAGAAGGACTTCCTACAGAAACCGCAGAAAATGCTATTAAGAGTGCCCAGCAGATCATCACAAACCGTATCGACCAGTTCGGTGTGGCTGAGCCGACCATTCAAAAGATAGGGAAAAAGAGAATTCTTGTACAACTACCCGGACTTCGTGATGCAGGTAGAGCAAAAGATCTTATCGGGAAAACTGCATTGTTGGAATTCCAACTTGTTGCAAAAACCGAGGATATTAGAAATACAGTCGAAGCTATCGATGAATACTTCAAAAGCAATTATGATAAGTATGACTATTTGAAAACTCTTGAAGCAGAACAGGCAACTGCGGTTGAAGAAGCGCTTTTCGAAAGTGAAAATGCTGATTCTCTTGCAGATTCTACTGCCGCAGCCCTCGAAGAAACATCACATGATCATTTATTCTCCAGTCTCGTTGCTGTCTATGGGCAGCGTTTGATAGTACGTCCCGAAAATCTCGATCTATTCAGAAAGGTCATAAACCTTCCTGAGATAAAAGAGATCATGCCCGAAGGCGTGGTCATCCTTCTCGGAAAGGTCGATAAGGATAATATTCAAGGAGCTCGTCCCGTTTATTTCTTGTATGATAATGTCGAGCTTACTGGTACTCATCTGAAGAACGCAGATGTTCGTATAGGGCAGGGAATGGATCCCAAGATAGCAAACAAACCCTACGTAAGTCTGAAATTTGATAACGAAGGTTCGCGAATTTTCGCAAATGTAACAGGCAATCATATTAACGAACAACTCGCGATCGTACTTGATGATATTGTGCATTCTGCACCGGTCATAAATGATAAGATCCGGGATGGGAATGCTATGATCACAGGTATTGGTGAGATGGAAGAAGCAAAAGACCTTGCGATCGTGCTCAATGCTGGTAACCTTCCTGCTCCGGTTAATATTGTCGAAGAGCGTACTGTTGGTCCAACACTTGGTTCAGACTCTATCAAAGCCGGTTTTAAGGCGGCTATCATCGGTCTCATAATTGTCATGTTATTCATGATCATCTATTATAAACTTTCTGGTGTGATAGCGAATATTGCACTTATCGGAAATATTCTTATTATTCTCGCAGTTCTCACGATGCTCAATGCGAGTTTGACCATGCCGGGTATCGCTGGTATCATCCTCACGATAGGTATGGCAGTCGATGCGAATGTGCTTATCTTTGAGAGAATTCGTGAAGAGCTGCGTGCCGGTAAAACGGTGCGAACAGCAGTAGATAACGGCTACAAGCGAGCGGTTATAACCATTGCTGATGCTAATATCACAACGCTTATTACTGCGATTGTGCTTTATCAATTCGGAACCGGTCCAATTAGGGGTTTTGCAGTTACATTGAGTATTGGTATTCTTGCTTCCATGTTCACAGCGATTGTGGTAACCAAAGCTATTTTTGATGGTGTGATTACTCGCAAACCCAGAAAACAACTTAGCATTTAAGAGGAGATCAACATGCAATTTTTATCAAATACTAATATAGATTTTATAAGCAAGCGTAAAATTGCTTTCGTTATTTCCGGTCTTTTGATCGTCGCAGGTATCGTGTCCTGGATCATTCATGGCGGACCTCAATATGGTATTGATTTCACAGGTGGAACACTTTTTGAATTCGATTTCACGCCTGATACGATTGAAACTCCTCCTATTGAGATCCAAGCTATTCGTAACATAATGGGTTCTGAGGGATTCAGCGATGCGGTCATTCAGGAATTCGGAAATCCAAATATTATTTTGATAAAGATCAAAACAAGCGAGAATCCACGTGAAGATGAAGAAGCTCTGATGAGCATCCTTCGCACTAATTTCCCGAATTATGCTGCAAATAAAATTGAAATTGACTTTCTGCGAAGAAGTGAACATGTGGGTTCAAAAGTTGGTGAGGAGCTTCGAGGAAAAGCCATTATAGCGATATTGATATCGATGCTTGGCATCATTATTTATATATGGTGGAGATTTGAACTCACCTTTGGTTTTGCTGCAGTGCTCGCCCTCTTCCATGATGTGGTGATCACTATCGGGCTTCTCTCCATTTTAAACATTGAAATAACGATCAGTGTTATCGCTGCGTTGCTGGCAATTGTGGGTTATTCGTTGAACGATACGATCGTGCTTTTCGTGCGGATTCGAGAAGATCTAAAAATATATCGAAAAGAGAACTACGAATCAATTATTAACCATAGTATAAATGAAGTGCTCTCACGAACCGTTATTACTTCATTCACGACACTTATCGTCGTGGTGATCCTGTTATTCTTTGGTGGTGAGGGGATCAGGGCATTCTCAACCACACTTCTGATCGGTATTCTTATTGGTACATACTCATCTATCTTTATTGCAAGCCCTGTTCTTGTTGCTTATAGAAATTGGAAGACAAAACATTCGGAGAAGAAACGCCGAAGAGTGTAACGCAACTTATATAATTCAAGTTTAGCAGTAGATATTATAAAAGGTTAAATATGATTTTTTCAAGTAATTTCCATCCTGTGAAATATGAATACCTAATTACAAATATCTAATTTCTAATGAAATTTCAAATGAAAAATGGCAAAAAATAAGAAATTCGATTTAGAGGAAAGAACTGCAAAATTTGGTGAGGATATTATCGAATTTGCTAAAAAAATCCCCCAAAATCCAATCCGCCAGCTGGCGGACCTCTAATCACTCAATTAGTTAAAGCGGGTACAAGTGTTGGCGCTAATTATTCTGAAGCAGATTGTGCGGAGTCAAAAAGAGATTTCGAACATAAAATAGGTATTTGCAAAAAGGAGTCTAAAGAATCAAAACATTGGTTGAGAATGATTGCAAAAGCAGTTCCAAAGTTAAAAGATGAAGCCAAAATTTATTGGAAAGAAGCTAATGAACTTAACCCTGTTAGATATTTATGCTATTAGATATTCTTTCTGATATATATGAAATTATCTAACGGGGTAAATTTAATTTTCTCATCAATTGTAATTAAATCAAGGAATAAAAAATTACTTTGACATTTTATTTGTCATTATAAATTAGGATTTAGAAATTAATTTTAATCTTACTCATCTTTCGAAGAATATGTAATAAAAGGTTAAACATGATTTTTTTAAGTAATTTCCACTCTTGCGAAACTTCAGTAATATAACTGTATCGTGCATATCATATCAGGCACACATAAAAGGCGCAAGCTCGAAATTCCCAAAAGTGCTGTTCGACCAACTATGGACAAGGTTCGGGAAGCAATTTTTGCAATGATCCGAAGTGAAGTATCGAATGCAAAAGTACTCGATCTCTTTGCTGGAAGTGGAAGTCTTGGATTGGAAGCACTCAGCGAAGGTGCAGAATCTTGCGATTTCGTGGAAAGCTCATATAAAGTTGTTAAAATTCTCCAAAAAAATATCAGCAATCTTGCCTTTGATAAATATGCTCATATACATAATTGTTCAGCATTCAGCTATCTGAAAAATTGTATTAAGACCTACGATATTATCTTTTTTG
>Ga0268285_1000042_pt1 | contig 83386 bp, 64 predicted proteins | sample saktaG_2_FD_190144 | JGI IMG/M metagenome (GOLD analysis project Ga0268285, IMG submission 190144) | Saline water microbial communities from Sakinaw Lake, British Columbia, Canada - sak_2013_06_06_120m | ecosystem: Environmental > Aquatic > Non-marine Saline and Alkaline > Saline ... | reverse complement strand
AATTAGTTTTAAACATAATTATTTCCTTAATAATTATTACTTCTATGAACACACTAATGTCTGTTGGTAATTATGTGTAAAGTAATTACTCAATTATATTTCAAGGGTTTTTATAGTAAACTCAATTTCATAATTTGGGAAAAATTCGTAAACAACTCAAAATCTTGAGTACTTGTATTGGAGAAAAAGTAAATGTCTTTATTTCAAAAAATAATCGTTAAGAAATATCTGAAGAATTTACATTCTGATTTGATAGAAGAAAACTATAAAAAATATACTAAGTATTTTAATGATTTTGGCAGAGCTCAAAGAATCAAAGCTCTCAAAGAAGAACAATATCAGGAAGGATTTTTACGAGAGTTATTTGTTGATTGTTTAGGTTATATCATAAATCCTGATGAAAATTTCAATCTGACAACGGAATTCAAAAATAAAACAGATTCCGAAAAAGCAGACGGTGCAATTCTAAAAGACGGAAACCCAATTGCCGTTATTGAATTAAAATCAACAAAAACAATAGATTTAAAAACAATCGAGAAACAGGCATTCAATTATAAATCTCATCAGTCAAATTGCAAATATGTAATTACTTCAAATTTTGATAAAATCAGATTATACATTAATGACGCAACTGAATTTGAAGAATTTAATGTTTTCGAGCTTTCAGAAAATGAATTCAAATTTCTTTATCTCTGTTTAAGTAAAGAGAGTATCTTTGAAGATATTCCTGCAGAAATGAAAGAAAAATCTAACCAGCACGAAGAGCTGATTTCTAAAAAACTTTATAACGATTATTCCATTTTCAGAAACAGTATTTTCCAAAACTTAACAAAAAATAATCCTCAAATTGATAAGCTGATTCTTTTCAAAAAATCTCAAAAATTATTAGATCGGTTTCTGTTCATTTTCTTCGCGGAAGATAAAGGATTGATTCCACCAAACATAATTTCAAAAATAATTGATGATTACAACAAACTGAAGGATTTGGATGTCTACACCCCACTTTATACAATTTTCAAAAAATATTTTAGTTACATAAATAAAGGTTATGAAAAACTTTCGATTGATGCTTACAATGGTGGATTATTCCAATTTGATGAGATTTTGGATACTGTGGAAATTGATGATGAAATACTGATCACCGATTCCCTCAAACTCTCAAATTATGATTTTGATTCCGAAATTGATGTAAATATTTTGGGACACATTTTTGAGCATAGTTTAACAGATATTGAAAAATTAAATGCTGAAATCAGCGGAGAAAATTTAGATAAAAAACAAACAAGAAGAAAAAAAGAAGGTGTTTTTTACACTCCGAATTACATTACAAAATATATTGTTGAAAATACGGTCGGAACACTTTGCGCAGAGAAAAAAGATGAACTTGAACTAAATAACATTGCAGTTGATGAAACCTATTTCAAGAAAGCAAAAACAACAAATTCAGCACTTTCAAAAAAAGGCGAACAGCTTTACGATAAACTTGAAAATTACAAAGAGTGGCTTCTTTCCCTTAAAATTCTTGATCCTGCTTGTGGAAGCGGAGCATTTCTAAATCAAGCTCTGAACTTTTTAATTGATGAACATAATTTTATTATTGATCTCAAAACTGATCTGCGAAAGGGGCAATATTTTGCTTTTGATATTGATACGGCAGTTTTGGAAAACAATCTTTATGGAGTGGATATTAACGAAGAATCAGTTGAAATTGCCAAACTTTCTCTTTGGCTGAAAACTGCAAAAAAAGGAAGAAAATTAACTGATCTGAGTAAACATATAAAATGCGGAAATTCGCTGATCGATGATCCTGAAATTGCTGGAGATAAAGCTTTTAATTGGAATAAAGAATTTTCTGAAATTATGCTTAATGGTGGTTTTGATGTTGTTATTGGAAATCCACCATATGTTTTTGCAAGAGAAAATATATCTCAAATTGAGAAAGAATATTATTCAAAAAATTATAATTCTGCCCTTTATCAAATAAACACTTACCTTCTTTTTATTGAAAAATCAATTAATTTAATAAAAAGAAATGGAGTTTATGGATTAATTGTACCAAATGCTTGGTTAATGGTTTATTCTGGAATAGGTTTAAGAAAGTATATTCTCAATAATTGTAAAATTAATCAGATAATTAATTTGGAAGGTTATTCGTTTGAAGGAGTAAATGTAGAAACAATCGTAATTCTAGCAGAGAAAGAAAGAACAAACAAAAATGAGCTTGATATTTTTTTAAGTAAAGGTAAGGAATTTGTTTTTTCTCATAAAAGGAATCAATTCGATTTTTCTAAAAATGAAGGATTTGAATTCAAAGTATTTTCCGATGATATTGGCTTATCATTAACAAAAAAAATTATGCTAAACTCTGTTATTCTTGATTCAATTGTTCAAATAAAAGCTGGTTTACAAGCCTATGAAAAAGGGAAAGGAAAGCCAAAACAAACGGGAGAAGATGTAAAAAAACGTCCTTACGATTTTATCACAAATTTGATGAAAACACATTTAAATATTTAGATGGGAAAGATGTTAGCAGATATTTTGTTTCGTGGTCAGGTTTATATTTAAAATATGGAGTTCATTTAGCTGCCCCAAGAACATTTAATTTATTCAATGGGAAGAAATTAATTATTAGAGAAATTACTGGAAAATATCCAAGAAATATTATAACAACATATAATGAAGACATTTATTTATATAACAGAAGCAATATTGCAATTATAGAAAAAGAAGAAAAAGACATTTCATTAAAATATGTGTTAGTTGTTTTGAATAGTTCTCTAATCTCTTATTACTTTATGAAAAATACTTCAAAGTCTGTTCGTAAAATGTTTCCTAAAGTTATTCTAAAAGACCTTCGATTATTTCCATTTAAAGAAATCAAAATTGAACTTCAACAACCTTTCATAGAAAAAGCAGATATTATGCTTTCTCTTAATAAACAAAAACAAGAAAAGATAAATAAATTTCTACATCGGCTTGAAACCAGTTTTGAGATTGATAAATTAAGTAACAAAATGAAAACATTTTACGATTATAATTTCAAAACTTTCATAACTGAATTGAAAAAGAAAAAGGTAAAACTAACTCTTTCACAGCAAGATGAATGGGAAGAATATTTTAATAATTACAAAGAAACGATTAATCAAATACAGGAACAAATTGACAAAACCGACAAAGAAATAGATCAGATGGTTTATGAGCTTTATGTTTTAACTCAAGATGAAATTGATATTGTTGAAAAAGGATAGCGAAGCCCCTAACAAGCGTGTCAGCGTTAAGCAAGAAGAGAAGCAAGAAGAACGCCGCGCACGCCAAACATTATAAAAATTTAAAGGTTTAACTCCATATACATCGCATCCTGAATTGGATTGTATCTATATGCTTCAATTTCCTTAAATCCAATTAGCTCATAGAGTTTTGTTTAATAATAAAACGGATAAAGATCAAATTCCTTCGTCCTTTTTAGCATTAAGAAAGATTGGGATTTACTCGGCAGCTTGCGGATGGAGTTCAGGTTTTATTTTTTTTCAATTAATCTATTATGAACATACTTATGAAGAACGCTTGCAATGAGTGTTTGATATGGTATTCCTTCTTCAATAGATTTTATTTTAAGATCGTTGAGATCTTTTTCAGAAAGGCGAATATTTATTCTTTTATTTTTTAATAAAGTATTCCTTGCAATTCCAACATATTGTTTTTTTTTCGCTTCAATATTAGAAACAGAAATCCATTCACCTTTTTCAAAGGAATCTAAAATTTCTTTTTCATATTTATCCATCTTTGCCATGTTACCTGCCTAAATATTTCTTGGTTGCCTTTCGTCAACTTTATTCTTACTTGTATTTGGCATACCCCCAAAATTTTTCATATTCATGACACTTTAAGTAAAACTTATTGAATATCATCCGTATAAATAGTAAAAGAAAGAAATAACCATAATAGTTCAAAGCACTGTCACACTGAGGTTCTTTATCACGGCGTAATGGAATGAAGTCGGATCGAAGTGCGAAGTGGGACAGACCCTTCTCCGCCAGCTGTCGGATCAGGGTGACAACAGCAAGGATAGATACAAATTAACAGTTTTTCTAAAAGTAATTTTCCGCGAAGAATTCTCCGCAAACACTTTATTCATGCACTATCCAGAAAATCTTCATCGAATTTTTGGGGGTATCTCTGTATTCTTACTTGTATTAAATTTAAATAACTTATAGTTCGATAGTATTGATACTCTTGCTAATAAGGAACTGAATGACCATACTCACCCCAATCAGACACATAAGCATTAAAATACTACTCTTGATACCAATCACAGGAAATAGCACAACTCCGATAATAAGTCCTCCCACCATAGAACCAAGACTATCAAGAAAATAAAACGTGCTTCCGCTTTCTATCTTTTCTTTTGCATATTTTACTGCAAGTAATCTTGCAAGGATGCTTCCTTCAAGAAATGCAAAGATCAGGTTGCAGGTCAAATAAATCACTGTGGGAAAAACAGATCCAAAAAAAAGCCATACACCTCCGGCTAAGACCAAATTAATACCATACAAAATAAACAATGAGGGGCTCATTATGTTTCGCAGGAGAAATCCACCGGTCAATCCTATCATAAAAATCGTGGTGAACAGAAAGATCATGAAATAGACATTGCCGTACTGCATCTGGAAGAGATTGAGAAGCACAAGCTGCATTACAAAATTTACCAGACTAATAACAAAAACCTGCATATCAATGAGAGAATGAGAAATCCTGTTCAGTTTTGATGCACCAAAAGCAATTCCTAATATAACAAAGATACTGATTATAAATAAAAATATGACATGCTTCTTCATCCATTGCATTGTGTTATTAATATTCAAATTGAGGATATTTGTCCACACTGAAATTGTAGAAAGATACGCTGCCGGATCCGAAATAGTGTTGAGTTCTCCCCTCCCCTTAATTGCATTGTGTATCTGCCCTATTCTCAACGTGTTACACTGCTCGAAAATAATTGTATCATTGAACCAGATAGTTTGATAATTCTGCGCACGCTGCTGAAGCTCTTCAACATCATTTGTGATGAATTTCTCCTCACTTCCAATATAAATATTCTTTATTGAAGGAATAATAACCGAATATGGTAAAACATCTGAAAAGGTTTTCCATACCGAAGCATTGAGCTGAACAAGTTCGGGAGTCATAAAATTTGTTCCGCTGCTCAAGGTAATCGCAAGGATCGATGAATTCTCCGAAAAATGCTTTTTTGCCAGCTCAAAAAACTGCAATGTATAATACCTGTTCAAAAGCAAAGATGAGGGATCAGGCACATCTACGAAAATTATGTCATAGGTTTCTGCTGATTTTCTAAGATAATGAACAGGATCATCCTGAATATAGTGCACATCCGGATGGTGAGGAGCAAGAGCAATAATATTCTTATCTATTTCTAGGCAGTCGATCTGCTTAATCCTTTCGTACTTAGTAATTTCAGGAATATACCCTCTAAGCAATCCTCCTATAAGAAGTATTTTCTGGGCATCAGGATTTTGCAGCATCACATAATTCACCATCTGCTGGGCATAGAGTTCATTATCGGTATGAGCAAAAAGTTCACCGTTCCAGTAATAATTCTGCTGTGCTTGATATTTTGTTACATCGAGGCGTCCATACTTTGAATCTCGCGAAAGGATAAGTTCCTGCGGTTTGTACTTCTCTGCATAGAATTGTTGAAAGAATTTATTTGCAAAAGGGATCATGATGAGAAATATAATGAGCGGAATAATCAAATATTTTCTCCGCACCACAGCAAAAAGGATAACGAGAATGATGCTCCCCAACAAAATAAGTATTATAATGTGCGAGAGGATGGAGATCAAGCATGCAAAAAGAATTCCTCCCAAAATAATGCCGATACTTTCCAGCACATATCCTTTGTGGACTGGTTCCGGAGCATTTTTTATATATGAACATAGCAACGGGAAAAGCGCTCCCAGCACCAGACATCCGGGAGTGAGGATCAGAAGAGCAAGAAGAAAAATATTCCCAAGTTCGAACATCTCACCGGAAACCACAGTAAGTAAACTCGCGAACAACCGTATGCCAAAAAATTGCAGAATCACCAAAAACGAAAGGATGAGAAAACCCATTTTTATGTAGCCCAGCAATTTGTCTTTCTGCAATAGAAATTTTCCAATAAAACTCCCCACTGCGATCATAAAAAGCCACAGAGACAGATATATCGCATACACGATCTCGTTACCGCGAACCTCAATGAGCAGCTCACGCAAAAGTACAGTCTGCCCGACAAGTGAGATCATTCCAAGAGAAATAAAGAGCAGAAATTTCTTTCTCATTCGCCTGTGCTATTAAAATTCTCCAAAAATTTTATACCCGCAAAATTTACATCTGCCATTAATAATATTTTCTTCCTTCAAAATATAACCGGAACGGTCAATGACCTTCTTTCCGCAATTCGGACAAAAGGTATCTTCTGCAATATTTCCCACATTCCCGATATACACATATTTCAAGCTCTCTTCTACTGCGATGTCATACGCCATTTCAAGGGTTTTGATTGGAGTGGCTGGGCGGTTGGTAAGTTTGTAATTCGGGAAGAATCTCGAAAAATGCAAGGGATATTCATCCCCTATTTCTTCACGGATCCAGACGCACATATCTCGTATCATTTCAGGATCATCATTTGCATCGGGTATGACAAGATTGGTGATCTCAAAATACAATCCTTCCTCTTTGCAAATCTCGATTGTCCTGAGCACCGGCTCGAGGAAACCTGTCGTGTAGGTTGAATAAAAATCTTCGGAATAACCCTTCAGGTCGATGTTTGCCGCATCCAGATATGGAATGAGCTTTCGCAGCGGTTCTTCATTAATGTATCCGCAGGTGACCCACACGGTTTTCAATCCCTGCTCGTGAGCACACTTTGCAATGTCATACATGTATTCATAGAAAATTGTGGGTTCTGTATAGGTAAAGGCAATGCTTTTGCAGTTATAAAGTTTTGCCATTTCAACGATCTGCTCCGGAGTGAGTTCATATGCCTGGACTTCATCGGGTTTTGACTGAGAGATAGTCCAGTTCTGGCAGAAATTACATCGCAAATTGCACCCGACAGTTGCGAGTGAAAGTATATTTGATCCCGGATAAAAATGATAGAGCGGTTTCTTCTCAATAGGATCAATATTTATTGAAACTGGACGGTTATAAACAAGCGTATAAAGCGTGCCGTCAATATTCTGGCGGACTCCGCACACGCCTGTAACTCCCTCGGGCAATCTGCAATAATTCGGACAGAGGTTACATTGCACTGCGTTGTTCTCAAGCTTTTCATAGAACTGTGCTTCCTTCAATAGCTCGACATCCCTTGAAGACGCGAGCAATACTATTGAAATCAAAATAAGCATTGCAATGATCACAGGTTTCTTCATAAAGCTATTGCACCTCGCACTCTAATGTTGTCAATAAAATGTGTGATAAGTTGTATATTATACTGCTGCAGAAATATTCCGTGCCCATATTCCCCCCACTTAATATTTTTTCTTGACAGGTATTTTTATATTTTATAAATATATAATATGTTTGTTTGTTAAATAAGCATCAGTTCTTAACATTATTATTGCTGAACTATTTTATTCGGTTTTTTTGGATGTAAATTTCTTTGATAGGCAAAATTAGTTTTTAATTTACAAATTTTTCAACAACTTTTCGTCCATTTTGCTTTCCTCAGAATGACGATGCAAAAAAAATAAATATATCAGGAGGATGTATGAAAAAAGTTATCTTGTTTCTATTTATGTTATCTTTAGCGACTTTGATCTTTGCAGATAATTCAGCAGAATTCAATGAAGAGATGGGAATCGACACGAATTCTCATAACACTTCTTCGATGATACGTACAGTACGGGATATTCCTGCCGGCGGTCTCTTGCTCATCCCGGATTCCGGTGAAGATCGTGTCATGGCTTTTTATCCGGACACAGGCAACCTTTATGATGCAAATTTTATCCCTTCGGATCCGACGAACCTTTCCACACCTATTGCTGCTGCTTTGCATCCGGACGGTCACAGCATTCTGGTCTCTGACCAGTTGAAAGATGGATTAATAGAGTATGATCTGAATGGAGTGTTTTCAGGCTGGTTTGCACCTGCCGGGGGTCCGAATACTGCCATTCTGGATAATGTGCGCGGCTGGTGCGCAAAAGCTGACGGCAACATACTCGTTTGTAATGCAGGTGCTTCTGCAAATATCGATTGTGTAGCTGAATTTGATGCTAGTGGTAATTACACCGGCAACTTCATAGCAAACGGAGCCGGAGGAATGGATAGTCCGTTCTGTGTTTTGTATCGAATTCACGAGAACGATTACCTCGTTTCGGCCAGCTCAAGTAATGCAGTTCACCGGTATGATGCTTCCGGGTCTTATCTAAGCGATCTTGTTCCCTCGATCAGCTTTCCGGAACAAATGGCGGTAGCGGCTTCAGGTAATCTTCTTGTGGCAGGATTCAGCACTCCAAGCGGCTGTTACGAATATACCAGCACAGGCGTCTATGTGGGTTATTATAACATTGTATCCGGTTTGCGCGGAGTGTATGAGCTTGGAAATGGAAACATCCTTGTTACCAATGGTTCGGGAGTGTATGAGATCAGTAGATCCAACCAATTGCTCTCCACAAAAATTTCTGATGTGAACGGTCGCTTTATTTACTTTGTTGAAGGGGGCGGTGTTGGTATTGATGATCCGATAGAGCCATCCTCTATACAGAACTCCCCGAATCCCATGAAGAGTTCGACCGTGATCTCATTTGCCAATGCACAGCTCGCAGTCAATGCTTCTGTTGAGATATATAATACCAAAGGTCAGTTGAAAAACGCTATTCCTGTGGTTAGCGGTCAAACCAGTGTCGAGTGGGATGGAACAGACTTCAATAAACAGGATGTTGCAAACGGAATATATTTCTACAAATTACACACAAAGGACGAGATTATCTTCAACAAAATGTTGCTCCTAAGATAATCCGTTCTTCCTTGTACATAATGAAAGCCCGTGATGTATTGATCGGGCTTTCTTTTTCCTTATAACTGTATTCGTGGATCCATATTCTGGGTGGAGGATGGCTGGAACGTTTGCATAAAATAAGATACACAAAAACAATTACAAAAGGTAGGTTCTGATGAAAAAAAATAAACCATTAAGCATAGGTGCTTTGATAATTGCAAGTGCTATAATCTGGGGTGCGATGATAGTTGGTTCGGCACTCATCCTTAAGGGAACTCCCTACAAAGAGAGTATCAACCGCCTTCTTATAGGCGGCACACTTGCTCATATGATCCTGATATGGGGACCGATGGGCGCAATGATTAAAAAGATGAAAAAGGAAGAAGGTGAGGTGGGGGAGAAGTAGGAATGGTGTGTTGAAAATGTGGCAGAAACAGTAATGCCTTCCGCTGAAATCAGCTAATTTATTTGATTTTCATCTACTAAGCTAATGAATCCATTTTTGTTAAAGATGATATGATCTAAGACCTTTATTCCTAATATACTTCCGGCTTCAATCAGTCGCCTTGTTATTGCTACATCTTCATTACTTGGTTCCAGATTACTCCCAGTATGATTGTGAGCAAGGATAACTGCGGAAGCTCTTTCAGCGATTACATCAGCAAAAACTTCTCTTGGATGAACTTGTGTTTTATTTACCAGACCAATCGTAACAACCCGTACGCTCATCACTTCGTTGGCACCATTGATGGAAACGCAGAGAAAATGCTCCTTTTTCCAGGAGCTTTTCTCTGGGACGTTCGTTTTTAGGTAAATCTTTTATCTTTTTCATAATTTTCCATTATCAACAATTACCCAGTGACCTTTTTTTGTAGGACCAATATGCCGAATTCTACCATTTTTTCTTAAAACATCAAGATTATATTTAACACCATCTGAAGTAAGACCGATCTCTTTAGCAATTTGATTTCTAGTAATATAAGGTTTATTTTTTATAATATTAAGTATTCTTTCTTGGGTAGTTTCTTGGGTAGTTTCTTGGATAGTTTCTTGGGTAGCCCCCCCCCCCAACTCCGCATCAACTCCGTTATAACTCCGTATCAATTCCTTCTTTGATTTAAGTTCGATAACAAAATGATCGAAATGAGATACTATTAGTGGTTTGGTTTTAGAATAGCCTTCCCAACCTCTAAAAATTTTATCAAAACCATAACCTGCAGTCTCAGCTAATTTAATAACACGAAACATCTTTGCCAATAGTGGATTGCGCGGTTGAGAAATATCGGATTGGCGTAAGATTTCCAAATCTTTTGGTAAACCACCCGGGTTAAAGAACTCAAAATGATTTGTAAAAACTCTAATTCTTGATTTGGAACTGCTGAAATAATCGGCATGCATCAACATATTTACTAAAGCTTCCCGCAATGCTTCCACGTGAGGTTGATCTTCAGTTGCCATGCCTTCTGTTGTCATTCTAAAGGGTATATCAATCTTTTGTAACAACCGCGGATAGATAGCAAAATAATACTCAAAAATGTTCTGCTGCTGATCTAATCTGAAACTGTATCTTTCTGGTGAATCGTCCAAAGATATTCCCGGTATTTCCAAATAATCAATTCTGAAATCCGGTATCAATTCTTCAATTCGATCAACTTGCCCGAAAAAGAGCAATCCGGCAATCGTAACTTTACCATCTTTTAAAACCTGCAACTTCTGCAATAATTCTTCGTCTGAAAGAAGGTTATAAGGATGAGAAGAATTTATTACTGCTAAATAATTCCTATATCGCTTGATCGAATTCATATTAAGGGAGTCAATTTCAAGAACAGTAATTTCACGATCTTTTGTGCCGAACGCCTGATCCCGATACATAGCATCAATTTCTGCCTGAGTTGCCCTCTGATCGCCACTGGCGGTTCTGATAAAGGTGTTTTTAACATTGTTATAGTAAACCGGCTTCTGGGCAGAAACAGGTATGTAAAAAGCCAGTACCGTTTTATCTTCTATTTCATACTTCTTACAGATCGGATCGATCCTTACATTGAATTTCTGATTCGATCGCAAAGTTGTATTAAAATCTTGTTCGATCTTTTCGGGATTCGTAACACCATTTATTTCATAATTATTTTTCTGAAAATGTACACCAAAAACCAGCCAACCACCACCGGTATTCGCAAACGCACTTACTGTTTCCCAACAATTTTTAGGAATCTCTTTCTCAGCCTTCTTTACTTCGAAGTCATCCCACTCGATATCTTGCAGGCGTTTGATTAGCTCTTCTCTATTCATTTTTTTTAAATCTCTCTATCATTAGGTACAATTTCCCTAAACCAATTATACAGTGATTTTAAGTCTTTAAACTGCGGATTTTCTGCTCTTTCAAGCCATTCGCCATTCCATTTTTCTGCATAATATCCTTCGACAGAACGTCTTGGAAAACGAAATAATTGAGATTGATAAAATGAAGTTACATAATCATAATGATGTGTATGTATAAAACCTTTCCATTTATAATAAATTATATCTTCTGACTTAACATCTATCATTTCAATTTCTTCCATAAATCTTTCTTCTTTATCACCCCAGGCATTCAGTAGTAAATCCTTTGCTTCTACATCGGTTTCGGGCGCATTATATCCAAAGATAGTAACATAATATGCATCATGCAGATATTCTTTTAACTTTTTCCAAGCATTTCTAATGTTATCGCTCTTATTGTAATCTTTCTTTTTGATTGGATACAAAAGTGGAGAAGGAATATATTTAGAACCACAATTCCAACATCTTTGGTATTTATAACCTCTGGTCTTACATTTTGGACATCCTCCTTCCCAAACATTACCATGTAAGAAAAGTATAGGTGGAAGATCTTTTGTTACACAACTATTTCTTTGATAAGCCTGAATTAAAAATGGATCCCAATTAAAAGTGGCAATAATATCCTTTTTTCTTAAAGACAGCATTATATAATCATAAATTGTTGGTTCATCAGGAAGTCTCAAAGCATCGAAATAATTATAAATCCTTTCTTCAATTTCATTTAATCTTGTATCTTTTTTGTCATATAGATCAGAATAGATTTCTTCAAAATTAGCATCACTATCGATAATATCATGCAAGTTTAACACATTTATAAAATCATTCATCAATGGTATGATACGATTATTTTTATCACCATTGGGACATGCTGCTTTACTTGCACCAGCTCCCAATATTACAACATGCGGTCTACTAGTAACATTATTGCCCTGATACTCATTAAGCATTTCCAAATCAGGATAATTCATTTTTTCTTCCTTCGCTGCCTCTTCGATGCTCATCACTGCCTTAACATTTATTATTCTCTTTCCACTTTTTGTATTCTGATAGATCTACACGATTTTTATAGTGCTCAAGAAAATCATTATATTTTCACCAATATAGATTTTGGGTAAACTTGTTTAATGAAAATGTGCAAAGGGCTATAAATGATAATTTAATTTTAGCTTCTCTTCCAAACCATTTGGATATTTATAAATTAGCTTGCTTCTAATAAATCTTGGTGATACTTTGTGTATTATTCTATGATGATTAGGGCAAAGAATCATCAAATTATTCGAATCGTTATTTAAGCTTTCTACAAATGGTTTTATGTGATGCGCTTCTGATATATAACATGAATAACTATCGTATGATGAATAACCACATAACTGACAGCGGTTATTATAAATTTCTTTTAAATCTTCACCTATTCTTTGATTTAATTTCCTAATCTTAGTTAACTTTTGTGTTAATGTAATATTCGCAGATACATCTTTTCTGTTTAGGATATTTTCAATCTCTTCTTCTTTTATTTCTTCTTTTTCAATATAGATGTTCAAATTCATAAGCTCGTGTGTGGTAACCCAATCCATAATAAGTGAATACGGCAAATCAGTAGTATATAGAACGAAAAATTCTTTAAGTTTCTTTGGTATTACAACATATTTTTCCCCTTGAATGTCGATTTCATTTCTTTTTTCAATGATAAAATTGTAACTCGTATTGAATTTTTGTTTGAGATACTGTTTCAAATCATTGTTTGAATCATATCGAATTTGCAATATTTTAGAATGATCAGGATATTTTTTCCTGCTAAAGTTTAGATTGTAAATTCCAACTGAGAATGATTTATCATCGATGATTAGATTTACTTTTTGTTTTTTACCTGGTCTTGTAACTGGAGCTACTTTATCAAAAATTAAATCCTGTTTTCCTATTGGTATGGAAAAACCTTGTCTGAAAAACGACCAGTTAACTTCTTTCTTTAGTAAGAGCAGATTCATCTCTTGGCACTCCAAACTCAAATTATATATTAGCTTCTCCCTATTCCACTAGCCACGCCTCAATGGTCACTGTTTGAGATACAGGAAGGGTCATCTGCTGTTGTCCCATTATATCGATGGTTCCATCTCCGCTGCCTGTTGAGGTTTGCAGCACGAGCACATCCAGTTTATAATCAAAATACAGGGTTTCTGTTCTGCACCCATCAGTCCTATTTCTTCGCCGGAATTCGTTACGGTCATTTCAAAGGTTTTTCCAGGAAGTTTGCTTAGATTGGGTGTTAAATCAGTGCCCGGTGCAGTGATCTTCATTGCCACATCTTTGATTATCATTTGTAGCTGATATGCATCTTCGGCAAAAGCGATATGATAGAATTTAACGATCATATCCTTTAACACGGTTGTTTTGAGCGGAACCCCCATCATGCTTATTGTCTGATAATAACCACTGGAGGTTTTATAGGTGAATGATTGTCCTTCCGGCATAACATACTTAAGGACGGGTGATTGTGGCAGCGGTGCCAGCATTTTTGTCTTTACTGCACAACCGGCGAATAAAATGAATATTAAGAGTATTGTAATACAGGGCATTAATTTGTACTGACTTTTCATCGGTTTATCCCTTGTGCTTTTTGCATACACGTCAGGAAGAAAATTTATAATTTTGTGTCAAGAAAAACTCGTGGAGCGCTCCGGCTTCCCTACGCCGTGACAGGTCCGTCTTCATTACATTTCAGTCTTCTCCGCCAGCTGGCGGATACGCCCAGACAGGACAGCGTGACAAGAGAAAGAAGAGAGAGGAAAGATTTTTCTTCGTTGCGGTAAAACGCGACAGTTCGAGAAAGTAAAATCTCCTCTAACAAGAGGAGTACGGCTTTAGCCGGGAGGTGTGTAATTTTGGCTCAGGATAAACCTGAACCTACCCACAAGCAGGGGTAGAGATGGGTTTATCACGTCGAAATTTGCATTGAATAAATTACACACCCCAACCCGAAAAATCGGAATCCACCCCTCTTCCGTCTTCTCCGCCAGCTGGCGGATACGCCGCGACAGGTAGAGGGGAATTTTTCCCCACATATTAAGAAATTGCGTGAAGAAATTTTCGAACTGAACGTACAGAAAGAAAAGCTGTTTGAGTCACGAGCATAGGGACGAGTTCTTTTCTTTTAGTGAAGTGACGAAAATTTTTAGTATTTTCTTGATAAGCGGGTGATTCTTTTGCTTCGTTTTCTCGTCAAGGAGAAAATGAAAATGTATATCCATATGTGAAATTCCATATTGTGTAGTGCAGTCCTTAATTTAGCAAAAATTATAAGTTAATTTGTCATGTTCATTATCTTTTTCCTTTACATTTTGGAGGTACATTTTTTTTTTACCAACTCGTATAGTTGAAAAATTTATAAGTCTGGAGATAACATGAAAGTATCTGAAAAAATAGAGCATTTAAAGCAAAAAAAAGCTAAGATCAAAGAGATGGGCGGTAAAGCTCGCATAGAGAAGCAACACGCAAAACACAAGCTTACTGCCCGCGAGCGACTTGACCTTTTATTTGATGAAGGTACGTTCCGCGAAATATACATGATGGTAAAGCACCGTTCCACGAATTTCAATATGCCCACCACAGAAATTCCATCTGATGGGGTTATCACAGGTCACGGACTGGTAAATGGTCGTCCAATTTTTGCCTATGCTCAGGATTTTACATGCCGCGGTGGTTCTCTTGGAGAAAAACACGCCGAGAAAATCGTAAAGATAATGGACCTTGCCATGAAAGCAGGTGTACCGATCATTGGAATGAGCGATTCGGGTGGTGCTCGTGTGGAAGAAGGAATTGATTCATTAAAAGGTTATGGAGACATTTTCTTCCTTAATTCCAGAGCTTCAGGTGTAATACCGCAGATATCTTTAATTATGGGACCAACAGCCGGTGGTTCTGTTTATTCACCTGCAATGACAGATTTTATATTTATGGTGAAAAATAGCAGTTATATGTTCATCACCGGACCAAGCGTTATCAAGTCTGTTACGGGAGAAGAAACCACATTTGAAGATCTGGGTGGTGCAGTGACCAATAGCACCAAAAGCGGGAATGCTCATTTTGCCTGTGAAAGTGATGAAGACGCTATAGAACAGGTAAAAATACTGCTTAGTTATATTCCCAATAACAACCTGGAAGATCCACCGGTCATCCCTATGGGAGATGACCCCGGCAGACTGTGTCCTGAACTGGATACGATCATTCCGGATAATCCAAAAGCCGGTTACGATATGAGGGATGTTATTCATTCTATTCTTGACCGTGGAGAATTTTACGAAATTCACGAACATTTTGCCAAAAACGCAGTTATAGGTCTTGGCCGGTTGAACGGTAAAACTGTGGGCATAATTGCCAACCAGCCACTTGTTCTGGCAGGGTGCCTGGATATCAATGCTTCTGATAAGATCGCTCGTTTCATTCGCTTCTGCGATGCCTTCAATATTCCACTTATCACTTTTGTTGATGTGCCCGGATATCTACCCGGATGCGAACAGGAATGGGGCGGGATTATCCGTCATGGAGCAAAGATCCTCTGGAGTTATTCCGAAGCTACAGTTCCCAAATTCACCGTTACCACCAGGAAAAGTTATGGTGGCGGTTACATTGCTATGAGTTCTCAACATCTTGGAGTAGATGCACTTTTTGCCTGGCCCTCTGCAGAAATTGCAGTAATGGGTGCTCCAGGAGCGGTCAATATTGTGGCAAGCTACAAGAAAGAGATCAAAGAGTCAAAAGATCCGGACGCCACAAGACAGAAAAAAATAAAAGAGTACGAAGAACTTTTCAATAATCCCTACACCGCAGCAGAACGTGGATATATAGATGCTGTAATTCAACCCTGTGAAACCCGTATAAGACTTATTGATGCGCTGGAGATACTTCATACAAAGAAAGAAAACGTACCGCCAAGAAAACACGGAAACATTCCCCTATAAGATTTTAACGTGGATAAAAATAAAAAGCTTCGAGCTGCCATCGCCGGTGTAATGCAATTCCTCAGACAGGAGGAAGAAAATAACAACAAAAAGAAAAATAACCGCTGGGGGATGTCTGGAAGAAAGATAATCATGCACAATCGTATGTTAGTGCAGAGAAGAAATTTTAAACGTTGTAGCGTAATATGGAGAAATAAATGAAATTTGATAAACATGGCATTTTGGAAATGGCAAAGAGGAATTATGAGATTGACCGCCCAAAAGCTTCAAATCCTGTCAAGATACAGGATCTTAGTTTCCGCGATGGACATCAGAGTATTTTTGCTACACGCGGCAGAACAGAAGACATGCTGCCCGTCGCTGATATGATGGATGAGATCGGATTCTATTCCATGGAAGTGTGGGGTGGAGCTACTTTTGATACAATGCACAGATTCTTGAATGAAGATCCATGGGAAAGGATCAGAACTCTAAAAAAATATATTAAGAAAACTCCTCTCTCGATGCTGCTCAGAGGTCAAAATCTTGTGGGCTACCGAAATTATGCAGATGATGTTGTGGAAGCATTCGTCCAACGAGCCTGCGATAACGGGATCGATATTTTCCGCATGTTCGATGCACTTAATGATTTTAGAAATTTTGAAACTGCTGTAAGAATTATAAAAAGAAACAGCAGACATTTCCAGGGTGCTATATGCTATTCTCTAACCGAACCCCGCTTGGGTGGCGAAACATATAATCTGAATTATTACCTGGTAAAAGCTAAACAACTCGAGGAAATCGGCGCTGATACAATCTGTATAAAAGACATGGCCGGCTTGATCTCACCCTATGATGCATACAATCTGGTCAGAGCTTTGAAAGCACAGACTGACATCCCCATTCATCTGCACACCCACTTCACTTCAGGAATGGGTGACCTAGCAATTTTCAAGGCAATTGAAGCAGGTGTGGATATTGTTGATACTTGCATGGCTCCATATGCTTATCGAACTTCTCATCCGGCTGTAGAACCAATAGTTGTGTCTCTTTTGGGAACGAACAGGGATACAGGCTTTGATATAGAAAAATTGGCTAAAATCGATAAAGAAATGGAAAAATATATTCCCAAATATAAACACCTGCTCGATGATACAAAAAATGCCATCATTGATATTAATGTTATACTTCATCAAACCCCCGGCGGAATGCTATCAAATCTGGTAAATCAGCTACGAGAGATGGATGCTCTAGACAAGTTGGATGATGTATTCGAAGCTCTGCCAAAAGTAAGAAAGCAACTAGGACAAGTCCCATTGGTTACTCCTACCAGTCAGATCATTGGAATTCAAACCGTAAATAATGTGCTCTTTGACAAAGAAGAGGGAGAATATTCTCAGATAACAGAACAGGTAAAGGACCTCTGTTTCGGATTATACGGAAAGACTACACTTCCCATTGATAAAGAAGTTCAGAAAAAAGCTTTGAAAGGATATCCTCGAGGAGAAACACCGATTACCACTCGACCGGGTGATACTCTGGAACCGGAACTTCCCAAAGTGAAGAAAGAGGTTAAAGGACTGGCAAAAGATCTGGATGACGAAATTATCTGCGCACTTTATCCTGTAACTGGAAAACGCTTTCTGAAATGGAAATATGGTTTGGAAGAAGTTCCTGATGATGTAAAACCTAAAACCCTGGAAGAGGTGGAAAAAGATAAGGAAATAGTACGGAAAGCTCTTTCCGGTGAACTCACAGCTAAAGCCAGCAAAGATAAACCTACCAACCTGCGCTCATTTGATGTGTATGTGGATGGTGAATATTTTAATGTGGAAGTAGCCGATCCCAACGCACGCTGTGTTAGCGTAAGCTTCATTAAAAAGGAAAAGAAAACTGTAGAAACAGACGAATCGGTCAACCTGCGTGCCCCTATTCACGGTATGATCATCGAGTACAAAAAGGAAGTGGGAGATAAGGTAAAAGCCGGAGAAACCGTAGTCGTGCTGGAAGCAATGAAGATGTACAATAACCTGGCAGCACCCTGCGATGGTGAGATCAAGGAAATTGATTTTGAAGTTGGTGAGTCAGTTAAAAAAGGTGATGTTTTGTGTTATATTAAACCGGAGAAAAAATAGCTGTAATAAAGAAACCTGAATAAAATATTCACCACCAGTCTTCGTTGCCCTTCAGTCTTCGCTACGCTACGCCCTTACAGGACGCCTTGGCAGGCAGAGAGCATAGAAAGGTTAAAAAAATAATATAGCAATAAATTGAGCAAAAATCTAAATAAGATAAACACTAACAATAACTCTTCTACTACAGCTTGAACCGAACGTGTTTCAGGCAGGTTCAGCGTGACAATTGTCTGAGTGAGATGACAAATTTTGAAATAATTTCATTTTTTCCTTGCATATTTTTTTCAATAGTTTAGGAAAAGAGATAAAGGCGGTTTATATGTTAGAAAAAATTGGAATATTTTTATGCCTTATGCTTTTTTCAACCAACCTCTGGGCGGAAACCCTTGAACCCTCGCTCGCAGGTACATGGTATCCCGGTTCAAAAAAAGAGCTGGAAGGCATGCTGACCAAATTCTTCAATAATGCTGATCTCGGAAAGAATAAAGATATCGTTCCCCTCGGCATTATCTCTCCTCACGCAGGTCTTGTCTATTCCGGTCCCATTGCTGCCTATGGCTATTCACTGCTGAAAAACGGAAATTTTGATACAGTCATTATCATGGCAACAAGCCATCGCTACAATGCAGGAAAAGTAAGCATATACAATGGAGACAAAGTGAAATCTCCCCTCGGTACCTCAAAAGTTAATAAGGAAATTGTGCAAAAACTGATCGCAGCTGACCCCGATTTCGAGTCCATTCTCCAGGTCTTTACCGGCGGAGAAAACAGCTTTGAAATCCAGCTTCCTTTTGTGCAATACCAGCTTCCGGACGCACAGATAGTACCAATTATGACTGCAACAAACGATTACTCACTTCTTGATGTCCTAGCTGAAACGCTGATTTCAATTCTCGAAAATATGGATAAAAAGGTGGCGATTGTTGCCAGCTCTGACATGGCGCATTTTCATCCTTATAAAGAAACTGTGAACATTGATCAGCACACTATTGATTTAGTGCTCAGCATGGATATCAATGAACTTAAAAAGGAAGTGCAGAGAGGAAAATGCGAACTATGTGGCTTTCATTCTGTTTATCCTTTCATGAAAGTGATGAAGCACTTTGGTGCAGACAAACCCATAATGCTGGCTTATCAGAATTCTGCTGATATTACAGGTGATCGGTATTCCTCACATATTGTGGGATATTCTTCGATCGTGTTCCCTGAGTCGGAATCCGGAATGCAGAAAAAAGTTAAAGCTTCTGAAGGAGTATATTCAAAAGAAGAAAAGAAATATCTCCTCGATCTGGCGCGAAATAGTATCACCTACTATCTGGAAAATGGAAAGAGATTTAAACCGGAAAAACCTGATGATGAGAAGCTTTCTGAAGAACGGGCTGTGTTCGTTACATTGAATAAGCAAGGCGATCTTCGCGGGTGTATTGGGCACATGCATGCACAGATGCCGCTGTATCTGGCTGTGTCTAAAATGGCTGTGTCAGCAGCTTGTGAAGACCCTCGCTTTCCTAAGGTTAAAGAGAAAGAGCTCAAAGAAATTGATATCGAGATCTCAGTGCTTACTCCTATGGAGCAGATCACGGACTGGAAGCAGATACGCATGGGTATTGACGGCGTGTGGATAAAAAAGGGATGGCGGAGCGGCGTGTTCCTTCCGCAGGTTGCAACTGATACCGGCTGGGACAGAGTGACTTTTCTGGAAAATCTCTGCGCCCACAAAGCAGGTCTACCGAGAGATGCCTACAAAGATCCGAGCACAGAAATCTACATTTACCAGGTTGAAAAGTTCAGCGAGGATGAGTTCGATTAATCCTTAAAAAATTCCTCATATTCAGGATAGTAGAAGTGCTTCTCTGCCTTCTCTTTAGAAAAGGTAAAATAGGTCACATATCCCTCTGCACAGAGCGTGTCATTCGCATCGAGAAGCTGAACATACACAGTATAGAGATTTCGTCTCTTCGTATGAAGCTTCGCCCGGAGTGTGATCGTTCCTTTGTTCACGTAAACAGATTTCTTAAATCTTACTTCAAGTTTAGAAGTGACTCCGGTAACTTTGCCCTTTATCAGAACAACCCAGCTTCCGATCTCATCTATAAGAGCGGATTGTATGCCGCCATGCAGCACGTTGAAATAACCCTGAAAAAAATCTTTGGGCTCCCACTTAGAGACAATTTCATCACCATCTTCATAAAATGTCATCTGCAGACCATGCTCATTGTTGGGTGCGCACCCGAAGCAGTAGTAACCATTATACTTATTATAAGGATTCAAGATTTCACGCATAAAACCTTCTTTTTAATTTTAGAATTTTATTTTTGCACATTTCTTATCAAGTTTTTCTCATTAGCTTGACGAAAAATATCTCACTTTTTCAATTCCTCAGGAAAGTTGGAATAGATGAATAATACTAGAGCAAAACTTATTGATGGTCCTATTGGCAAGCTGCTGATCAAGCTCACTGCTCCTATGATAGTGGGTATGCTCGGCATGGTTGCATTCAACCTTGTAGACACTTTCTTTGTAGGAAGATTGGGAGCCACACAACTCGCTGCCCTCAGCTTTACCTTTCCTGTCATACTCGTTGTGAACAGCATAGCACTCGGTGTGGGAATGGGTGCTTCTGCGATAATCTCACGCGCTATCGGCGAGGGTGACACTTACAAGGTTCGAAGAATTACCACAGATGGTCTAATGCTCGCAATTGTGCTTGTTTTCATCTTTGTGATCATCGGACTTTCTACGATCGGTCCGCTTTTCAAACTTCTCGGCGCAACACCCCAGGTGCTCCCCTACATCAAACAATATATGGGCATCTGGTACTTTGGGATGTTCTTCGTGCTCATTCCAATGGTCGGCAATAATGCGATACGCGCAACAGGCGATACGAAAATTCCTAGCGCAATTATGGTTGTGGCAGTGATAATGAATTTCATTATGGACCCGATGCTTATTTTTGGACTCGGACCTTTCCCTGCTCTTGGAATTCGTGGTGCTGCGATCTCAACTGTTATTGCGCGTTTCAGTGCATCTGTTGCAGCAACATGGGTGCTTGTTCGTAGAGATAGAATGGTAACGTTTGAGCGGACTCCTCTGCGTGAAATATTTGCATCATGGAAAGCGATCCTCTTTATTGGCGTTCCTATTGCAGGAGCACGGATGATCCTACCCATCTCTTTTGGTATAATGACAAGGTTAATTTCTGCTTATGGTCCCAAAGCTGTTGCTGGATTTGGCGTTGCTTCCAGGATCGAGTTCTTTGCACTTGCTGTGATACGAGCTCTCTCTTCAGTATTCGGTCCTTTTATCGGGCAAAATCTTGGAGCGAAGCTTTTTGATAGAGTAAAAAGGGGACTGCAACTTGCTGAACTGTTTTCCCTTGTATGGGGTTTCGGTTCCTTTATTATTCTCTTTATTTTTGCCAAACCCATCGCCGGCATCTTTAGCAAAGATCCAGTGGTCATAGAAACGATCATAAAATATTTGTCCATCGTTCCTCTTGGTTATGGCTTACAGGGTGTGCTGCTTCTGTGTAATGTGTCGCTCAATGTATTGCAAAAGCCATTTCATGCTGCCGGACTGGTCACTATTCAGATGTTCGTGCTCTATATTCCTCTTGCCTATCTCGGATCGCATATTCTTCAAATTCAGGGTGCTTTCATCGGGATAACTGTCGCTTACTGCATTGCGGGAATTTTATCCCATTTCTTTACAGTGGATCATATCAAAAAGGCCGAAGAAAAGATCATTGCCGATTCGACTCATAGCGAATAATCTTTGCGAAAGTTTCTTCCTTTCGCAAAGTTGGTGGTGTTCAAAATTAACTTTGCAAAATACCCAAAGCTTTCGCAAAGAGACGAGATAAATCATGAAATATTATAAAGATAATTACTACCATATTTTCAACAGAGGATGCAACAAGCAGCCAATCTTCTTTTCTGATGATAATTACATTTATCTTCTCAAAAAAATAAAAGAAAGCTATCAAGAAATTGGAATTAATATTCTCGCATATTGCTTTATGCCAAATCATTATCATTTTTTGATACAACAGATGACTTATAAACCAGTTTCAGATTGGCTCCGCAAGATATTTGGAGGATATACTCAAGCTATTAATAAACAGCAACAAAGAAGAGGCACACTTTTTGAAGGAAGAGCGAAAGCTATTCTTGTCGATAAAGAAGAATATCTAATCCATCTTATGAGATACATCCATAATAATCCCGTGAAAGCTGACTTAGTAAATAATTCACAAGATTGGAAATATTCCAATTATTTGGAATGTGCTGGTATTCGAGCTGGTTCACTGTATAATAAGAAATTCATCATTCAAAATTTTAGCTCGAGAATCGAATACAAAAAGTATTTTGAAGACTACCAAGCCGAAAGCAAAATATTAAAAGCATTGGATAAATATCTTATTGATTGAATTGAAGATGAATCCTTTGCGAAAGTTTCTTCCTTTCGCAAAGTTGCTGGTGTTCAAAATTAACTTTGCGAAAGACCCAAAGCTTTCGCAAAGAGACGAGAAAATTGAGCATGATAATTTAAAATTAAAAAATTGACTTAATTTGACGATTTTCAGTACATTACAGAAAATTGAATAGGAGGTCATATGCTCTCAAAGCTCAAAAGGATTTTACAAAAAGCAGATGCAGACTATGCTGATATCCGCTACGAGATCAAGAAGGAAACCTTCATTACCCTTGATGGGAAGGAACTCTCAAATATCGGCTCAACTACCACAGACGGATATGTGGTTCGGATACTGAAAAATGGCGGATTCACCTCTGTCTCCTTCACAAAGGAAGAAGACGCTGAAAAAGCATTGAAAACTGCACAGGAAAATGCAGTGCTTCTCGGAAACAATATCGAAAAACCAATCAAACTTGCAGAAGTGCCTATCATTAAAGATACGTTCATTCCAACTTTGAAGGAGGATCCGAGAAAGATCTCAATCGAAGAAAAACTTAATCTGCTCATGCATTACAACAACATTCCTTTGGCTCATAAAAAGATCGTGATGACCAATATGGGCTACTCGGAAACAACACGTGAAAAGTACTTCATCTCTTCCGAAGGCGCAGAAATCCACGAAGTTCTTATCACAACCGGTATAAGTGGAAGTATTATCAGTAAAGATGGAAATCTGACTCAGAATGTACGTGTTGGTGCGGGCGGAAGCGATGGTTTTTATACTGTTAGAGAGCTTGATGATAAATTTGAAAAAAGAACAAAGATAGCTATCGATCTGCTTAGTGCTGAACCGGTCAAAGCAGGTGTGTATGATTGCATTCTTAATCAAAGTCTTGCCGGAGTATTCGCCCACGAAGCTTTCGGACATTTCTCCGAAGCAGATATTGTGGAATCACTACCTGCAATGAGGAAAAAGATGCAGATCGGCAACAAACTCGGCAATAATGTACTCTCCATCATAGATAATGCAACGATCCCGAATCAGCTTGGATTCTACAAATATGATGACGAAGGTGTGGCAGTCCGCGAAGTAAAACTTTTAACTAATGGAGTGCTTTCAGGCAGATTGCATTCACGCAGAACAGCCCACGAGTTCGGCGAGCCAATTTCAGGGCACTGTGTTGCAGAAGATTACCGCTTCGCTCCAATCATACGCATGGGAACCATCTATATTGAACCACAAGATAAAACGCTTGAACAACTTATGGAAGAATTGGGTGATGGTCTCTATATTCTTGATGCAAAGGGAGGACAGACCTCTGGTGAGAACTTCACTTTCGGAGCTCAGTACGGATTTATCGTTAAGAATGGAAAGAAAGAAAAAATGGTGCGTGACATCAATATTTCAGGCAATCTCTATCAAACACTTCAAGATATCACAGCAGTTGGAAATGATCTGAAACTCTCCAAAACCGGCGGATGCGGCAAAGGGCAGACCAATATCCGCTCTTGCCACGGAGCTCCTCATATTCTTATGAAAAATGTAGTGTTAGGAGGTGTATAATGGAAAAATTATTAAACATGGCTCGAAAAGTCTGCGATCAGGTAGAAATATATTATTGTGAACCAACCTCATCCGAAGTGATGTTCCAGAAGGGTGAACTCCATGACATCGAAAGCCAGTTCCAATCAGGAATTGCGCTACGCATTATCAAAGATGGAAAACTCGGATTCTCCTACACAAAGAATCTCATCGATAGAGAAGAATTCCTACAAAATGCTCTGGACTCATTGAAAGGCGGAGTGCAGGCGCCGTATGATTTTCCTCATACTTCGGAGCTACCTACTCTGAAAACTTATAATGAGCATATCAATGAAGTAACCTCATCCTCGATGGTTGAAAATTGCACGCGTATCGCTGATATATTTATTAAGAATACAGATGCTGAAATAGAAATTGTCGCATATAAAGAAGTTCTTAACCAACGAATTATTAACTCTCAAGGAACCGATTTACATTCAAAGATCGGCTCAACCGGTTACTGGCTGAGTCTTGTATATCCCGGTGGCGGTGCTGGTATCTCGCGGGTGTATGAAGAAAAAATACCGTTTCCTGTTTCCCGCAATATTCTTGATAACCTCGTGAAGATGTATAATGATTCCTCGAAAGTGGTGACAATTCCCGGAGGTAAAATGAAAATATTCTTTATGCCGGGAAGTATGTACACACTGCTCTGGCGACTTCATAGCGGGACAAGCGCAAAGAGTATTTATGAAGACATCTCGCCAATCAAAAAAGATATTGGGAAGCAAATAATAAGCGAAGCCATCACATTCTATGATGATCCTCTCGATGATGAAATACCCGGAGCTCGCAGTTTTGATGATGAAGGAGTTCCTACTAAAAAGATGAACATCATAGAAAAAGGTGTACTCAAGAATTTCTTTTATGATCTCAACTATGCACAGAAGTTAAGCAAACAATCAACCGGTCACGGGTATAGAGCTTCAATGTGGGGTGGAGATACTATCACCATGAAACCCACTCCACGCTTGGCGCATCCACGTATCGCACCCGGCGAGAAATCCTTTGGAGAGCTTGTCGCAATGATGGATAAAGGTATCATTCTCGATGGTGTCATGGGAGCTCATAGCGGAAATATTCCCAATGGTGATTATTCAGTTGGCGTCAGTCCCGGTCTTTATGTGGAAAAAGGCTAGATCGTAGGTCGTGTAAAAGACGTTATGGTTGCAGGAAATGTATATGACACACTCAAAAAAGTTGTTGCTATAGAAAACAAACTTCACACCTGTTGGGGTGGAAGAATGCCTGCAATACTCTGTGATAGTATAAGCGTTTCTTCAAAATAAGAATGCAAGGGCTTGCGGTTATGCTGAAATCCCTTTTTCGTACTTTTCGTGCTTTTCGTGGTTAAAAAAAATTACAAGTAGGAGATACAAATGGCAAAACAGAAAATTATAAAAGCAGATGTGCTCTTTGACGGAAAGGGCAAGGCAGAGAATAAATACATCGTTGTAGAAGGTAACAAAATTGTAGATGTCACCGCAAAAAAACTCAAAGCAGATCATACCGGCTGGGTCACCCCTGCTTTCATTGATGCTCATTCCCATATCGGCATGGACAGGGAAGGCGAGCCCTGGACAGAGTCCGAAACCAATGACATCATCAATCAGATACTTCCACTCAACAACCCAATCGACAGCATCTATTTTGATGACCGTGCTTTCAAAGATGCAGTGGATTTCGGGGTGCTCTATAGTTGTGTAGTTCCCGGAAGCGGCAACCTTATCGGCGGGAGAGCTATGATCATCAAGAACTTCGGCAAAAACCGCGATGATGCATTTATGAAGGAATATGGTTTCAAGATGGCACTGGGATACAATCCACGCTCAACAACTGACTGGAAAGGCGAACGCTCAAATACACGAATGGGTGTGTATGCGCTACTTGAGAAAAAGCTTGATGAAGTTCTTATTAAAAAGGAGAAAGCCGAAGTCTCAAAAGATAAAAAGTTCGTTGAGCTTAAAGCAAAATACAAAAAGAAGAAGATCGGCAAGAAGGATCTTGAGATAGATAAAAGGATAATTGAACGAGAATATGAACTCGGATTTTCTCCGGAAGATAAAGCACTTTTAACATTGTTATCTGGAAAATATACCTCAAAAGTACATGTTCACAAAGATGATGATGTGCTGTATCTAATCCATCTGGCAAAAAAATATAAACTAAAGTGCACTGCAGATCATACAGGCGATGTCTTTCATAAAGATATCTTCAATACACTTGCAAAGAACGATATCCCCATCGTTTATGGTCCGCTTGGTTCGGTTGGATACAAGGTCGAGCTAAAGCATGCATATTATCAGAACACATTACTTCTGATGCAGTCAAAAGCATTTTACGGATTGATGACCGACCATCCGGTGATACACACTATCGCACTGCGGGATAGCTTGAAATTCTTCATGATCCAGGGCATGTCAGAGGAAGATGCGATCTCCCTAATTACCTATAAGAATGCAAAGATACTTCATATTGATGATATTCTGGGCACTGTCGAACCAGACAAACTCGCCAGTCTTGTTGTATGGGACAAGAACCCTCTGCATCTTGGCGCTTTCCCGACAATGGTCATGGCAGAAGGAAAGGTTATCAGGAAAAAGTAATATGCTATATTTCGAGACAAATGCTTCATCGGAATGAGATTAGAATTACTTTTCACAAGCTCTTCGACCAGTCTTCTCCCGATAAATCGGGATACGCCAGGGCAAGCTTGTGACAAGATAATTGTTTTTTATTATTGGATTGCATCGAGCCCCCTGATGCTGTAATTTACTTATTATAAGCCGACTGAGCCGGCTACCCCAAATAAAAAAAAGTTGTCATTCCCGACCGTGCTCCGCCAGCTGGCGGATTGGGTATCGGGAATCCAGTTTTGATTAATCGAGCTTTGTTAGTATCTCGATTACAATTAAAGAAACCGTTCCCAGTTAAATAAAGAAAGATTTAACCCGAATGAAATATAGAAAAAAGATTTCACTGGGCAGGCGGGACAGGTGAAACGGTTAGTACCTGAGGTTAGGTCCATGAGACTGCAACAAACCCGGTGAAATATCCTGTGGATTTCACAGGTTGAAAAGTTGCTGGTTGACAATAATCATATTTATTGATAATAAGAGCTGATTTGAAATAGTGTCGGTTCTCAATTTTCCACTCTCTGATGCTGCATGTATCTGAATATTTTGGGGGTACTCATGTGGTTGGAAAAAAAGTGCTTGACATTTGTTTTAATAAAATAAAAAAATGAGGAAAATAAAAAATAGAGGTACTAATGAAAAAATTAATTATCTTTTTAGTTGTATTTGTATTTGTAGGAAGTCTTTCAGCATTAACAATTGAGGAAGTTCAATATACTACTGTTCCTGGCGGTGATAATACATATCCATCAACTTATGAAGGAATAGAAGTAACAGTTTCAGGAATTGTTACTGCTATAGAATGGACAGGTTATAAGGATAACTTTTATATTTCAATGCCGGAAGGTGGTGCTTGGAAAAGTATCCTTATTTATATGGCAGGAGATACAACACTCGTTCCTGGTGATTCAATATCAGTGACAGGAACTGTAGATGAATATTATGGAATGACTGAAATTTCTGGTTATAGTGGCCCCATTACTATAACCTTATTGAGTTCAGGAAATCCTATACCTGACCCGGAAGTTATCACAACTGCCGACCTGGCTACCGAAGAAGCCTATGAAGGGGTATTAGTAGAGCTCAACGATGTATTTGTAACACAAGAACCAGATGATCATGGCGAATGGTATGTAACGGATATTTCTGCTACACCTTGTCAGATTGATGATGGTTTCTTTTATTTAGACGAGGTTGTTCCACCTATTGTAATTACCGTGGGTATGGAATGGGCAATAATAAGAGGTTGTGTTGATTATAGCTATGACGAATATGGATTGAATCCAAGAACTCCAGATGACTTAATAGAACCTGGTTCAGTCGATGATAATGCTATTAATGCTAATATGGTATTACAAGATAACTTTCCGAATCCATTCTATTCGGAAACAACGATTGCTTTCACTCTAAAAAAACCATCTCATGTTACTATTGCTGTTTATAATGTAAGTGGTCAAAAAATCAGGACACTTTTAGATAGAAATTGTAATGCAAAAGAATATACTGTTATTTGGGATGGCTCTGATGAGAATGGAAGCTCTGTTTCAAGTGGCATTTATTTCTACAAAATGAATATTGGACAATATACTTTTGCGGAGAAAATGATTTTAATGAAGTAGTTATATAACTTAATTAGTGTCTGTCCGTAAAGTCAGTTTTTTCAACCTTCCGAATGGTTGCAAACCTTCGGAATGGTTTTGAGCAGATTAACCATTGCGAAGGTCTTTGACCATTCGCAAGGATTTTGGTTTACGGACAGACACTGATTAGCCCCGAGCTATCTCGGGGCTTTTTTGTTTTAAGGAAGTATTACTTAATTTCTTAATCTATGGGGTGGTTATCAAGAACTTTTATAAATTTTTTATTAAAATTTGATAATCACCCATTTTACTTAAAATTTAATTTCAAATGTTAAGAATATATTAAACAAAGGTGCAGGAGTAACATACATTGTATAATTTCCGGTCAGGTAATCATCAACGAATTCTCCTTCGTCATTAAAATAACCACGATTGTAATCTGCTGTAACATTGGCAGAGGAATAATTATCTTTTTTGTTCATTATATTGTTTAGATCCAGACGTATAAATGCATCTTTACTTCCAATCTTAAATGCATATTTGATGTTGCTGCCAAACTCAATAAAAGCTGGAAGTTTAGATTCCTTTACAGAAAGAGTATCTGCTATGTAATCTTCTCCTCCATCATAGATGTAATTGCTGTAATATTCATTTGTGTAGTTAGCATAATAACCATCCCAATATTTACCTGTGAATCCAATTCTTAGTTTTCCATTTAATGGGAGGTCAGGAAGAGTATATCCTATAGAAAAGTTCGTCATTTTTTCCGGAGAAAACGGAACAACTTTTCCTTCCATTTCTTCTGCACTGATGCCAAAAATCTCTTCTATATTCATCTTTGTCCAACGAAACCTGGTCAATGTTAATGAAGAAGAGAAATCGAAATTAGCATAATTTACTGAAGTGCTTAATTCCAAACCCTGGTGCCGTGCATTACCTGCATTTAATGTAAGGTTTTCATCCCTTTGGACAGTATATATTGAATCATTTTGCTCATCATAGTAGTAATTAGTTATTGGAATTTCAACATATTCAATCTTATCTTCATAATCACTAATATAATAATTAGCATTCACATCAAAAATAACACCATCATAACCAACACCAAATTCAACAGTATTGATCTTTTCAGGTTTCAGTTCCCCGTAAAATGTTTCCACAGAATATTCCTCGTTATTCTCATTTACAAGATATTGAGTATACATTTGGTTACCATCAGGACCCTCATAGCCGCTGTACCATTCCATTGTTCTGGGTTCTTTATATGAAATTGAATAATTCGCCATAATGTTGAAATATTCCGAAAGGTTATAATTTATACCAAATTTAGGTGAAAAAAAGTTATAGGTTTTTTTGTAATCATCTTCAGAGAATTTAAGCCTGAATGTATCCTGTTGGGTTATTTCATCAAAGAAGTATTCTTTTATATCTTTCGTGGAATAAAAATAGTATCCTGTAGGTTTTCCAGTTCCCAAATCATAAATCTCAATTGGATTTTCAGATACTTCTGAGTTATAACTTGCCAGTTGTCCATCAATCATGATATTTATGTTTTTAATAGGTTTTATGCTAAAACGGGCAAAACCTGATAGATTTGTAACATAGGATGTCTCATCATATTGTCTTTGAATCTCATTATAAGTTTCAACACTATCTGGAAACTCAGGATTGAAATGTCTGAAGTTTTCTGTTTTTCTATAATGAGCAGCAACCCATCTTCGCAGTTCTCCACCAACAACCAGTTTCAACATAGGGTTTATATCATGTTGATAATATGTGTTCAATCCAAATTGAAAATGATCACTTATGCTGTTATTTCTCCAACTGTAATCATATCGGCTTACAAAGAAATCAGCACCATTACCACTAATTAATTGCTCATTGTATGAAGGTCCAACTACCGGAATAGGACCAAACCATATCGTATCCTGAGGGTTGAATCCTTCCACCTCCAGTCCATATTCTTTGTAAAGAAATAATGCATGCTTAGAAAAATTATTCCATTCATAACCTTCGGGATTGTCACTATCTAAAAAATCATCACGAAAATGAATCTCTCCAGTCTCAACATCGAATTTATCCTGGCTGAGATATTTTCCTCCACCATTTCCTTTTGTTACAAAAACATTTGTCATCAGAAGTTGTTTATCAGAAATTTTCCATTCATCTCTGAGTGAAAGCTGGGGTTTGAAATAGTAATTTTCCTGGTATTCATGATTGTTTCTGTTATACTCACGACCCAGAGTTTCCATTAAATTTCTGTCTGATTTGAAATAAACCTGGTTATGATATTGAGGGGCTCCAATGAAGCTAATATTGATCTTATGCGGACCAATTATGTTTTGAGTTTCTAATCCGAAAGAATAACCATTATAGTCTGTGCCAGCAAGGTAGTAATCGCCAGCTTTTCTTTCCAACATTACATTATAATTGAATTTTCCACCATAAAGATTACCGGAATTATATCGAAAAAGTGCGTTATAATTTATGGGATTATAATCTGTAATCTCTCCTTTACCATCAGCGACATCACCTTCTGTAGAATATCCACCAAATGATGATCTAAAAGTGAATTCTCTGTCTGGAATAGATCCAATTGTTTCTATATTCAAGGAACCACCGAAAGCTCCGGAACCATAAAGTGAAGACCCTGAGCCTTTTTGCACCTGAACGGATTTTACATTAGATGAAAGCCCTGTCCAGTTTGACCAATATACATTTTGACTTTCTGGGTCATTTACTGGAATACCATTTATGAGAACCTGGATTTTATCAGCTTCAAAACCACGCATTGTTATCTGTGCTTCACCAATTCCAGTAGAGCTAGCAAATAATCCGGGAACATCTTCAAGTAACATAGGCATATCCTGGGTTGTGTATTTATCTTCAATCTCAGCTTTACTAATATCTGTAAAAGCGATTGGTGTTTCTCTTTTTACAGCGCGGGTTGCGGTAACTGTAATACCTGTAATACTAACAGCTTTCACCTTTAATGAAAACGTTACAGTAGTTGTCAAATTGGGTTTTACTTCAACTTTTTTAGATAATTTTTCATATCCCATATAACTTACGATTACAGTATGAATACCAACTGGTATATTCTTCATTATAAAACTACCATATTCATTAGTTAACATTCCTGTTTTTAAGTCCTGCAATAAAACATTAGCTTGGAAAAGGGGGATTCCTGTTTTTTTTGTATACACTTTTCCTGCAATATTTCCTGTTTCAACTGAAAATAATAAAGGTGGCAAAATAAATAAGAATACTATCAAAGCTAAAAAATATACCTTTTTCATAAAAACTCCGATTAATGATTTTTTCATATAATTTTTTACAAAATAATTTTCTATTGAAAATCGCTTTCACCACAAAGACACAAAAAAAAATATTTGTTTATCTAATAAAAATGCTTGAATGATTGTCAATAATTTTATTATTAATTTTTGGGAGGTCCACACCATAAGTATCCACTTGAATTTATTTTTTCTAAAATTAATAATTCAAGTTTCGCAGGAGTGGAAATTACTCAAAAAATCATATTTGACCTTTTATAATATCTATTGCATAACTTCAGTCATTTTATAATTGAAAAACTAGGAATTGTTATCCGCCAGCTGGCGGAGTTTTAACTCATGACGAAGGATCTCCCAAAGGGATAGACTAACGTTTTTGCGAGATTCTTCGGTCGTTTCACTCCCTCCAGAATGACAATTTTCTTTTTATGGTTTGCTTTTTTTGATTAGTGTTAATCAGCTAAATCAGCGTTCACCCTGTGAAATAATCCCGCTATATCGTATCGGGACTGTTCCTGCTTTGTAGGATTTAATGGGGTTGATTTGCGTCCTATTCGTCTCGGCTTTTTATTACGCAAGAGTGGAAATAACTTCTTTTTTTATCTCCTGCGAAACTTGAGTTAATAAAATATATTTGATATACGTAAGATTTATTCAGTAAATCTCCTGGAGACTGAAACGATTCTACTTTATAGAACTCATCTTCTATAAGATTATTAACATTTTCTACATCACCATTATAAGTAGATCTATATGGTGGAATAGGCGATATCCTGTATGTGTAATGCCGTTCATCCTGAACTCCACTCATACTTCGTCTGTGTGAAGTCCAGTCTGAATTACTCTATCTCTTGTTGTTAAAGCCCTCTTTAGCAACGCCTTTGGAAAACTTTCAAGATTGTCCATTCTCCATTTTCCTTACTGCTTCTTCCATTCTCTGGAATTGCTATGTAAATTTTTTAGTGGTAGGCGTGAGAAAAATATTAAACATTGACAGCTTTTATTAGCATTTGTTCATTGTAAAATCAAAAGTATGGAATTAGAGGATGCCATGAAAGGGGACGCCATGAAAAGGGTTATTATTTATCTGTGGATTTGGGTTCTTTTTCTCGCAGGATGTGATTCGTCCATCGATTATGCAATGAAGATGTATATGCGGGACAACACTGATCGAGTGGAAATTCTCTTCTATGCAGGACCGAATTATAAAGGGATGAAGCCAATATTAGCCCAGACTTTTATGGATCGTGAAAACATGGAGAGGGTGCTGTCATTCATCACAAAAAAACTTGCAGAATTCTATAAAGGCGAGTACTCTGGTGAGATTATCTTTCTGAAAGGTGCAAATAGTGCGTTGACAGAGAGAATGAAATTCAATATTGAACCTGGATGTGAGCATATTTTGTATATGTTCAATAGGGAACTATACTCGCGGAAAATATCGAAAAAGGGATTAGTTTTTCTCAGGGAGCTTCATGACAGGGTGATAAAATAATAATAGTCCGGAGGATTTAATTCTCAAGCAGATCAATGAATTTTTCCATGGGGAATCTTACAAAACAGTTTTTTTATTGACGGAAGAATAAGAACAAACTTGGTTTGGTCTCGAGATCATGAATTATCATAATGAAAAGGCGATATTTGGACTTGTCCAATATGAGCAAGGATATTTGCTTGGTGATATAGATTAATAAGGAGATATATGAATGATATAATTTCTAAATATGGCACTCCATCCGGCTCGCTTATCCATGTTGGTCAGAAAAAAATGGAAAAAGCTCATATAACTGTCATGGATTATGATGCGGATAATTTTACAGAAAAAATTCTAAATAGCGTCGAAGAATCTAAAAAATTCATAAATACTTCATCTGTTACCTGGATCAATGTTGATGGAGTTCATGATGCGTCTGTGATGGAAGACTTCGGCAAGTATTTTAATCTTCATCCCCTCTTACTAGAAGATATTATGAACACGGAACAGCGACCCAAAGTTGAAGATTTTGGTGAGTACATGTATTTCGTGCTGAAAATGCTCTATCGTAATGACCAGGATAATATCTGCTCTGAGCAAGTGAGCATCGTACTGGGTAAGGATTTTGTGATCTCATTCCAGGAACGCAGTGGGGATGTGTTTGACTCAATTCGACAACGCATCAGAAATAAAAAGGGACGAATTAGGAACTTTCATGCAGATTATCTTATGTATGCTCTTATCGATTCAATAATAGACCATTACTTCGTCATTCTTGAAACTGTTGGTGATTCCATCGAAAAATTAGAAGATGAAGTAGTGAAAACCCCAACAACCAAAACCTTGCAACTCATTCACCGTATGAAGCGAATGATGATGTATCTGAGAAAATCCGTGTGGCCCTTACGTGAAGTTATTAACGCAATGCATCATTCCGAAACCGATCTTATTGATTCGAGCATCAATGTGTACTTACGAGATGTATATGATCATACAATCCAGGTAATCGACACGATTGAATCTAATCGCGACATGGTTTCCGGAATGCTGGATATTTATCTCTCCAGCATTAGCAACAAAATGAATGAAGTGATGAAGGTATTAACTATCATTGCAACTATATTTATTCCCTTGACTTTTATCGCTGGAATCTATGGTATGAACTTCGCCTATATGCCGGAGCTGCAATGGAAATGGGGCTACTTTGCAGTACTTGGTGTAATGCTCGGAGTTTTTGTAGGAATGCTAATATATTTCAAAAGAAAGAAATGGTTTTAACATGAAAGTAAAACAGATCATTACGATCCTTCTTGTCATTGCCGTAATCATTGTCGTTATTCAAAATTCGGTAAAAGTTACGCTTAATATCCTTTTCTGGGAAATAAGCATGTCCAAGATTATTTTTTACCCGCTCCTATTTGTCGCTGGTTTTATTGTAGGGCTGCTATCAGGTATGGGAAAATCAAAGAAAGAGAAAAAAGAGAAGATCGGCGTTATAAGAGAGTACCGTTAGATAATCTTACCTTCTAATGAAGATAAAACTTTTTCATTAGTAAATATTATCTTGGATACCGAACATCTTACTGTTTAAATATCTAACGGGGTGTCCAATAAAAAAGAGATTTAATACGGAAATATACTGTCAATTTATTATGCAAATGAAAATAAATTAATGAATATTGCTAACTCTCATTCAATATAAATATGGATTATTATAGGATGTTCATCTTCATTATTAATTTCCATGTAAAGCAGATCGCCGACATCACCACCTGCCGCTTGTGAAATAATATCATCCCAGTTGATTGACGAAATATCAAAGGTAGAATTCCCCACTCTTGTATTGATAACAGCTTCTGTGGGTATGATCTTCAAACCTGCGTGCAAAAGAGAAACAGGCAATTCAATATGTATGAATTTTTTTTCTGAATCCTGCTCTTTTATTTCAAATATCATTCTTCGTTTCTCGTTCCGAACTGCACTCTTTTTCTTTGATGAAATTGCTTTGAGCAGTTCTTCCGCCTGAGTTGCATTTATCTTTCCGCCGGCAAGCATATCAACGATCTTTTTCTTCTCATTCATCATCTTCTCCCAGCGCCTTCAGAAGCCGTTCAGCTTCATCTGAAGTGATCTTTCCCTTTTCCAGCATATCCAGAATCTTCATTCTGCTTTCACTCATAAACTCTTTCTGCTCCTCTTTTTTATGAAATGCTTCTTTAACTGATTCAATGGTCTCTTTAAATATCTTTTTCAGCTCTTCAGCATGTTTCTTATCTTTTATCTCTTCATCGATCTTGGCTTTGATCTTGTCTTTATTCTTTTCGAGAGTATCCATTGCATTTTCGAACTTATCAGAAAAATCAAAATTCATATTTTTGAATGATTTTTTTACTTTTTTGAATGCTTCCTTTGCTTTTTCCATTCCTTCTTCAAAGGGAATTTGATCAAATATATCTGAAATATTTTCACCAAAACTCGAGAAATCCATATGCACATTTTTCTTAAGTGGATCTTTCATGAGCTGAATACTTCCAAGCTGATTTTTTGCTTCTATCTTTACATTTCCGGAACCTCTTACCATTTCGATTGTCTGACTATCATCATCTTTTTTTCTGTCATATTCGCCATCCAATCCAATCCTGAAATGCCCCATATGATTTTCCGCTTTCAAAGAAAATTCAATTTCTTTAGGAATTATAAGCAGTATTTTTCCATTTTTATTCTTGAATGAGAAGCTTCCTTTTTCAATTGGGAGAAATTCGTAGTACATACTTCCATTATTATTTTTGAGTTCTGCCTGTTCAAAAGCCGCTTCGATAATTCGGATCGGTCCATTCTCAAGATTGAGCATTAATATGCCATCACATTTGATGATCTTGCATGAACCGTTCTCGCCATCGATATTCATCTTTCCTTTGCATGAGCGGATAGTGACACTGCCATTCCTTGTTTGGGCTTCAATATCACCTTCGCAGTTCTCCATTTTCAAAGAGCCATTTCGCGTTTTACACGCAGTATTTCCTTTATTATCAACAATTTTGATTGAACCATTATGGGACTCCAGATTATGGTTACCTTCGAGATCATCTATGCGAACTCCTCCATTTGAGAGGTTTGAAGAAACCGTTGTTTTGTGGGGTACTAAAATCTCTATCCTAGCATCGAGGGAATGAATATGATCGGGTTCCTTGAAATCGATTGTGAGTTCATTTTTTTTCTCTTTATACTCGACCTTCAGCATATCTTCCAAAGTGAGATCACTGGGAATATTTCCACTTAATTCAAGTGAGACGTCAAGCGAGGTTTCTTCCTTTTCATGTCCCTGAATAGTAAACCCTACATTCTGCGATGTCAAAAGCAATCGCAGACCGCTTCTCGTATTAATTGTTTTTGTTTCTACAAAATTTTTTATCATGTTAACTCCTCTTTTTTAATTTTTTGATAGCATCTTCGACCGAGATCTCACCTCGTTCGATTTCGTCTAAAATTGATGTAGAAAATTCTCTACTTTCGTTGTTTTGTGACGGGCACAGGACATTTGTTACCTCTGCCAATCGGTTTTTTACTGTTGGATAGGAAATGCCAAGCGCCTTTTCAACTTCTTTGATATTGCCGTGATTGCAGATAAAAGTTTTTACAAATTCCTGTTGAGTGGCAGAAAGTGAAGCCAGATCCCCCACCTCAAAATTTCCTCTAATAGTAGTATCGCACTTCGTGCAATGATACTCTTTAATTTCCAGGGTTGAATTGCATACTGGACATTGCTTTAATCTATTATTCATTTTTCCTCGCTTTCATATTGAATATATTATGCTCCATATTAATTATGTCAAGTATTTTATTGAATTTATTTATTAATTTACTTATTTTTATGATTTTTATAATTTTTTAACAATTATCATGCAACGTAATATATCTTCCCAATGTTACTTTTTCTAACATTTACTTGACAGCTTTTCTAACATTCCTATTTTATTTGACAAATTGAAAGGACTTATATGATGGACGAAATTAATAAAATAGTCGGTGAAAAAATTCAAAATTATAGAAAGGTCAATAATCTCAATCAGGATGATCTTGCGAGAATGCTGAACATTAAAAGACCAACATTATCTAAAATCGAAAGTGGTGAAAGAAAACTCAATGCTTCTGAAATAAAAGAAATTGCTGAAGTTTTCAATATCTCAACAGATGAGCTTCTGGGCATCAAGAAAGAACCAGAAGTTCACATTGATAAGAAAAAAGAATTATCGGATAAAACTCAAATTCGCATTAGTGTACCAACAAAAAATTATGATAAATTTAAAGAGGTTCTGATATACATTTTAAATAAGGTGGGCTCAAAACCTAATATTGGAGAAACAGTGCTTTATAAATTGCTTTACTTCATAGATTTTGATTATTATGAACAATATGAAGAACAGCTTATTGGAGCAACATATCAAAAAAATACTTATGGGCCAACTCCAATTGAGTTTAAAAAAATTATTGATGAGATGATTTCTGATGAAGATGTAGAGGTCGTAAAAAGTAAATACTTCGACTATCCTCAAACAAAATACCTTCCTCACAGAAAGGCAAACCTTCACATTCTTTCAGGTGAAGAATTAGAGCATATTGATAACGAGCTGAATAGACTTTCCGATATGAACGCTTCAGAGATTAGTAATTTCTCACATAAAGATGTGCCCTGGCTTGCAGCAGAAGAAGGAGGAATTATCGATTATGAATCGGTTTTCTACAGAACCTATGAATACTCGGTACGGAACTATGATGGAGATTGAACAGGCAGTATTTAAGGAGATATATTTTCATACTGAATTCGAAAAAGAATTCAAAAAGTATCAAAAGAAATGGACATCACTTACAGAGGATCTGATTACATTTATTAACACACCATTAAAGTTGTTTCACAAACAGTTCCAACCGCTTACTGGAATAAAGCAAATAAGTGGCTTGGGAATCGAACATCCTAAGATATATAAAGTGACGCGTTTTGCATGTAAATCCCTTAAAGGAACCGGCAGCAGATCTAGTATTCGTATCATTTACGCATATTTTGAAGATGAGGACAGAATCGAGTTTATTGAAATGTATTATAAAGGAGATAAAGAAAATGAGGATAGAGAAAGGATAAAGAAATTATATTTACTAACTACAAAAAATTAATTTCTTTCAACTTAGCACATACTTCATTTATTGTTAAAGCTCCGCCCTTATTAATAAAAAACTGAAGTTTTAAATCTTCAAGAAAATAATATAGTCTATTTATATTTTTAATTTTATTATTTTTTTTAATAAAGCCTTCAACAGACGACTTAACCATTAAATAATTCTTTTCGGAATAAAGAGCTATTGATTTTAGGGCATTTATAACATGTTTATATAAACTCTCATATTTATCTTGTTTAATGTTTTCTTTGAAATCAATTTCAATAAGTTCAATTAATAACGGTGCTAATTCTATATTAGTCAATTTGCTGAATGGTGATTCTTTCCAAAATCTATATCTGAATTTCTTGTTTTTTCTAACATATTCAACATAATATTTTAAACCGCAATTATTTTCTAATAGGATCAAATATTCAGAAGCTTCGAAAGAATCTTCTTCATTTGTATCCTTCAATTTCTTTAATAAATAATTTTCTATAAACTTAATTTCAGTATTATTCTCAATAAATTTATCAACAATAATCCACTTAAAATCGTCTTCTATTTTTAATAAAGTTTCTTTAAGATTTTTATAATCATAAGCTAAAGTAAGAATTGCTTCGAGTGAAACATTTCTTAATTCTTTAATTCTGAAATTATCTTTTTCATACAACAATAAATAATCATAAACATAATTCAGAACTTCATAGAGTTTATTATTAAGACAGTAATTAATATGATTTGCTAAAACTTCTTCAATTTCAATACCATCTTTTAAATTTAATAAAATTCGTTCAGAAACTTTATTTGAAGAGATATATTTTTCAATAAAATCAATACTTTCAAGAGAGGTAACAAACGATAAAATATCTAGCATTACACTTTCTTTATATGAAAAATCCATTTCTTTCATAAAATATACTAAAAATACTGATAACAAACTTCTAGAATATCCTTTGTCCGTCTTTTTATTTTCAGTTTTAAAATTTACTTTTTTAACATTTGATATACACCAATTCTCAATCCACTTTTTTTGTTCGTTTCTAGGAATATATTCTTTTTTATTCATAAGTTTATTAATATTACCTATCTTGAACATATCCCAATAATTCGAATCATTGAATGTTTTAATAACTGATTCAACTGAAATTGTTTTCTTATTTGCAAAACTTAGCAATGTATCATAAATAATTTTTGAATAGTATCTATTTTCCCAATTATCTGTATCAAATTTAAATAAATCTTTTTCATTCGGATTAAATTTACCAATTTTCTCAAAAATGAGTTTGATTTCATCAATAAATGCTTTTTTATCAAAAAGTAATCTAATGTCTTTTTTAATTCTTTCTTCTCTTTGTTTTTTATAATCCGTTTGTGGTTGAAGTTTAAATTTATCTCCAAATTTTTTAACCAATAAATTATTAAATGATTCATAATATTTATAATTATTACTTCTTAAATAGTTTTGATAGGATATGATAAAATCATTTGTTATATTTTTATTTTCATATTCTTTTATAATAAATTCAAGAGTCTCATTATTTGAAAGATTACTTAATAAAATCATCTTCTTCCGTAAGTCTATTGTCATTTTATAAACTTTTATAAAGGCATTATATAGTGTGTCTGTTTTCTCAAAGAAGGTAATTATTTTTTTATAAAAGCCATCATAATAATACCTTTCTTTGAAGCTGGTGGTTAAATCAAGTATAATGTTAAAAATTGAATTGCTATTTGTACTTTTGTATATTTCAATAGTATTAAAAATAATTATATCAAAACTTTTTTCAATGTAAGCGTTATCAATTTCGTCAGGATTGTCTTTAAAGTATTTTATAATTTTCTCTAAACTTTTATATCGTTTAGAAGAAGCCAATCCTTCTCCTAATTGTAATATTTCACCTGTATTTATAGGTTTATCTTCCCTGTAAAATGATTTACGTGTAAATTTAATTCCTTCTAAAAATACCTCGATATATTTGTCAGTTAATTCATTTTTATTAATTAATCTATAAATTGCATATCTTATATTATCATCCTCCGAATTCTTAAATTTTTGAACAATTTTTTCGATTTCTTCTTCATTTGTAATATTTAAACTAGAAAGAGTTAGTATTGAAAGATATTTGATATAATTACTTTCGTATTTACTAAAAATTATTGATTGAAGTTTTTCTTTTATTATACTTTTTTTATTATAGGGATTGGAAAAGTATCCAATTAAGTATACAGCTTCCTTTCGTGATATAAGAGGATTTGCTGGAGAGATTTCATTCAATAAAAAATCAATAGTATCTTCTGATTCACCGAATTTAACAAAATCCCTATTTGTAAATTTTTGAATATTTATCCATAACCCTTTTTCTTTATAAGAATTAAATATGTTTTTAAAAATTTCAAATCTTATTGATTTTTCGATTTTATCAGGTTCAGCACACAAAAGGATATTAGGTTGAGTTCCAATAATCCAATTCTGTAATTCTATTAATAATTTATTATCTTTATCAAGGATACTAAACAGATATGATAACGTATTTGTCCAGGATGGTATAATTTGTTTGTGTTCTGGTGAAAATGTTATAATCTCTCTTATTTCACTGAATTCTAATTTAGAAAGAGCATTTGCAGCTAAAAATTCTTGAAAGTTATTATGTTCAAATTTTAAATTTTTCCAACAAGTAGAATGTTTTATTAAATTTCTTAAATCTGTATCTGGAATAATCTTATGATACTCACCATCTGAAATTTGATTTTTGCATAATAATTCCATCCCTAAAGCTAACTTTTCTAATGTCCTAAATACTCGAGTTTTTTCGGTATTCAATTCAATTGCTGTACTGTACTTCTGCTCATCAAGTTTTATCCTCTTATCAATAAGAAATGTAAAAACTTCAGCTTTGTTAAATGGTAATCTTCCATTTTCAGTATAATATGAAACTAAATTAATTAAGTAAAAGGGAATCTCTAGTAAATAATAAAGTTTTTTTGATAAAATATTATTTCTAAATTCTTCTGATTTTTTTGGTTTAATATTGTCTGTTATATATTCTTTTATTTGATTCTCTGTTAAACCTAACAAGCTGTAAGAATTGAAATTATTTAACGTACCTGATTCTTCCTTTGTTTCTTTATTATAGAAATTTGAACGACATGAAATTAAGATATGAACTTTTGGATGCTCTTCACAAAATTGTAAAATCCTTCTTTGTGCTGTAAGCTTACACTTTGCTTCTATTTCATCAAAGCCATCTAATATTATGAGCAAATGATTTTCATCAATGCGAGAATCTACTGTATATTCTCTCCATTCTGCTGGTAGATAATTTTCGAGAATTTCATCTACATAAAGATTTAAAGACTTATATATTGGATACAATGGCTTGTCATCATCTGAAAAATATTGTGCTACTCGTTTAAGTTCTAAAGTTTTACCAGTACCGGCATCTCCTAATAATACGATTTTAGTCTCTTTTTGAATAAGAGATATCAATTCTTCACTATATTTTTCGGGTTCTATTAAATAAAATTGGTTTTCGTCTTTGATGTCATAAACTCGTCTTGGAATATATGATTTTAAATCATTAAATTCGTATTTCATAATTTTTGGTATTTTATTATAAGTCAATGTATCAAAATTTTCAAAAAAGAATTTTATGCAATTTGTTATTTGATTTTGAAAACTTTCTGTCGTAAATTCATAAGGAAAATTGAATTCTTTAAATGAACTATAAAGCCCTAATCTCGATAATCTTTCTTTGAAGTATATTACAAGTTTCCTCTGTTCACATTCATATGTTGTATTTAGTGAAATGGATTTATTCTTAAAATAAAACTGAATTAATGGTTTACCATTTTTTTTATACTTATCTAAGGCAATATTGAATTCTTCTTCTGTAGGACTTAGATTATTTTCTTTTATATCTCCAAATTTATTCCACATAATTCCAATAAAAATATCAGGATTTATTTTTTCAATGTCAGAATTTATTAATTTTTGAGGTTTTTCACCTGTTATTCTAGGTGTTGTTAAATTACCTAACCAAAAAGAATAAACAACTACTTCTGTGTTTGTTTGTATTTTTGGAATAGTCGATAACTTTTTACATATATCATCTATAAATTTTACTTCTTCCTGAACATCTGATGGACAGGATACTAAAACTTTTATAGTTATCTTATTTCCCATATTTTGTAATAATATTATTCTATTTTTTTTGTCAAAATTCCTAATAAAAAAAGCCGAACTCTTGATGAGTCCGGCTCTTATTAAATTATGAAAGTTATGTATTTTACATTTTCACACAATCATCAAATTTCTTGTGTGTTTTGAACCTGGTCATACCGAGTCTGCCGAATATGGAATCAATAAATGAATAGACCACAGGAATAATAAGGAGCGTGAACAGTGTGGCAAAGGCAAGTCCGAATGCTATGCTGACTGCGATCGGCTTCCAGCTTTCGACTTCGCTTGCAGTAGAAAGAATGATCGGCATAAATCCTGCAATTGTGGTTATCGTTGTCATCAAGATAGGACGAAGACGAACTGTTCCTGCATCGATGAGGGAATTCCATCTATCGACGCCCCTCTCTCTTTCACTGTTTACAAAGTCAACCAGTATAAGAGAATCATTTACCACAATACCTGCAAGAGCGAGAACAGCGATTAAGGTCATCATTGAGAACGGTAGTCCGGTAATCATCAAACCAAAGGTTACACCAATGACCGCAAAAGGAAAAGCGAGCATTACAATGAAGGGCTGCACATAGGAGTTGAATTTTGCTGCCAATATCGCAAAAATGAGCAGGAGTGCAACTGCCAAAGCAATGTATAATGAATTATAAACTTCCGATCTCTGCTGGAAGACACCGCCATACTGCAGCTGATATCCCGGGAACCGCTCGGTGAAGTTCTCAAGCAATCCAACCTGACCGGTAAGGGTATTTCCTCGCAATAGTGCTGTTACTTCATCGGGGGTTTGTTTTACTATTTTTCCGTTATCATCATAGTTCGTTGTATTTCCGTTCACAGTGAGCACCCTATTGCCATTATAATGCTGGATCTGAGAATAACCTGCTGAAATTTCAAAATCAGCAAGCTCCTTAAGCGGAATAAGTTCACCAGTCATTGTGTGGATTTTCATCTCTTTAATATCTGATACATCATCAATTTGATTTTCTTGTACGCGAATTACTATATTATATTCATCAAGCTCTCCACCCCTGAATTTTGAAATAGGAGCACCGTAAGACGCAATAGAGACCAGTGAAGAAATATCATTCACCGTCAAGCCATATAAGCCCAGTTTATCATGTTTGGGCAGTATTTTAATTTCCTTTTTTCCATCATCCATGTCCGTTTCCAAGTCCGTGATGCCCGGAATATCTTCCAGAACTGAAATAACATAATTTCCAATACTTTCTAATTTATCAATATTATTTCCGATGATTCGCAGCTCAATATCTGCATCTGTGGGAGCACCGCCCCGCTCTCCCTCGGTGAATTTGTAGGAAAAAAGTCCCGGCACTGTTTCAAGATATTGTCGAATTGTTCCTTTGATCTGCTCGATTGAATAAGTAAGATCATTCGCATCAAGAAGATCGATCTTTACTTCTGCATGTGAGGTTGCCACCTGCGTACGATGATTTTCCGTATACTGCCCTATTGTTGTAACAAATGCTTCCACATCAGCACTTTCATCCATCTGCTGAATAAATTCTTCTATTTGAGAGACGACTTCATTTGTATTCTCAAGTCCCGTGCCGACAGGCGTTTCGAGATTGAGTATAATTGTTTTGGGGGTTCCTGAAGGAAAAAATTCAAATTTTACAAGCCCCATCCCAAGAGCTGATATAGCAAACACAAAGGCAACAACAACGATAATGACAGAGATATATCTATACTTAAGAGCTCTTTTGATAAGATACTGATATACTTTCGTGAGCCAGGCATGGAGCTTGTGTGTTTTATCCTTCAGGTTTTCACCGGTCTTTTTACTGAAATCTGCAATATGTGATGGAAGGATAATAAGGCATTCAAGAAGAGATGAGAACAAGGCGATCGACACAACTATGGGGAACACGCTCATGAATTTACCCATCATTCCCTTCATCAGAAGCATAGGAAAAAATGCGGCAATTGTCGTCGCCACTGCTGCGATCACAGGTCCCATGATTTCATTAGTTCCTTTGATCGCTGCCTCTTTTGCGCTCATCCCTTGCTCTCGGTATCGATGCACATTTTCGAGCACAATAATCGCGTCGTCCACGATCATTCCAATAACCAGAATAAGTGCAAATAAGCTAAGATTATTCATGGTCACTCCGAGAAGCTCCATGATCAAAAATGTAAGAAAGAAGCTAAATGGAATGCCCAACGCTGCAAAGAGTGCATTCCTCCATCCGATGAAAATAAGCAGCGTAATAAATACCAATACAACGCCGATCAATGCATTATTTCCGAGAGTGGATATGCTGTTTTTGACCTCGATCGAGCCGTCATTCCGCACTTCAATATTAAGACCAGGTACATCTTCCACAAATTCATCAGATGCTGCACGAACATTTTTCATGACCTGTATTATATTTCCCTCTGCGTCCATATAGATATTTACGTTAACTGCCTTGTCACCATCGAGCTTTGCGATAGTTACCTGTTCTTCAAGGGTATCGATTACAGTGGCAACATTACCGATTCGAACAGCTCTTCCATTCTGATCCATCTTTACAATAACATTCTTTATCTCATCGATAGCATCAAATTCGCCAACTGTTCTGATAAGAAATTCAGCACGCCCAAATCTAATATCTCCTGCAGGCACATTCTTATTTCGGTTTGTGATTGCATTTGAAACATCATAAATACTAAGCCCATATTGATCGAGCTTGTTGATGTCGTTCTCGATCCAGATTTCCCGATCTCTTGTCCCTGCGATCTCGACTTTCGCAATATTATCCAGTTCGAGGATATTGTCTTTGTAATCATCAGCGATCTCACGAATCGCATTGGCAGAAAAATCTCCGCCCAAAGCTACAGTACATATTTCATTGACTTCTCTCATGTTAAGGCGAACAAGGATTGGATCGTCTGCATCTTCTGGCAAATCCCTAACGTTCTGCATTTCCGTGTTGAGATCTGACCATGCTTGATCGATATCGGCATTTGTTTTCATCATAATAAAGATCGTAGCTCTTCCTGCTTCACATGTCGATTGAAAATAATCAACATTATCCAGATTAATGATCTGCTCTTCGAGCTTCTTCACAACGAGATTTTCCATCTCTTCGGGAGACACTCCGCGATAGGATACTACAATATAAAATGCACCGAACTCCACAGAAGGCATCTCTTCTTTTGGCATGACAATAACCGTATAAATACCAAGGATGAACACGATAATCATGATCATATTTATCAGTTTGCTGTGATTTACTGAAAACTGTGCTATTGACATAGGAACTCCTTAGGATGATGTCTCATGCTGATAGACAGACTTTATTATTACCTTCGTGCCTTCCTGCAGATTTTCATAACCTTCTCTTACAAGTTTATCTCCGCTGTTCAAGCCCTTTTTGATGATAACATTACGATCAATTTCCTCACCAAGTTCAATATTTACCTTATGCGCTGTGTCGTTTTCATCAATAATATATACGATTTTATCATCATATTTTTCAGAAATATTATTAAGAGAAGTATAGATCACATCTTGGTAAACATGGGCGAGAATATAACCATCCACGACCATACCCGGTAGAAGCAATCCATCCTGATTGTCGAGTACGATTTCAATTGGATAGCTGGCAGTTCCTGCCAGAGGTTTGATGCCGACACCTGTGATCTTGCCGTCAAATTCATGAGGATAGTCATCATAATGAATGCTTACATGCTGTCCCTTACTCACACTCATAATGTCACTTTCACCAATACCGGTCTTGATAAGAAGTTTTGTTGAATTAACTATCGAACATACGGGACTTCCCACTCCGATCATCTCGCCAATTTCCAAAGAAATACTGGTAATATATCCGGACACCGGAGCAACGAACATAGAATTATTCAAGTACCTCTTCGCACTTTCGAGCCCGGCTCTTGCAGCTTCGAGACCTGCCTGAGCACCTTTTATGCCGATCTGTGCTTCAAGATAGGACATTTTGGATATCTTTCCATCTTCATATAACTTTTCCGATGTAGTCAGATTGAGTTGGGCGCTTTCGAAGGATGCCTTTGCCGCGAGTAATGAAGCTTCCGCCTGATCCACTTTATTTTTCAGATCAGCATTATCTATCCGACCGATTGCTTCACCCTCATTTACCCAATCTCCGAGATTTTTTAATTTTTCCACGATCTTTCCACTCACCTCACTTGAAAGAGTGATATCAATAATACCTTCAAGAGTTCCGACTATCTTTATAAATTCCTCAAGATCACGGGGCTGAACAACTTCCACAATCACTGATGCAGGAACGGCTTCCTTTTTCATACCGCTAAATCCTCCACCGGGTTTTGAACAGCCAGAAAACAGTAAAACAACAGCACCCAATAAAATAATTACTTTTGTGAATTTTTTATTAATCATGTTTCTCCTATATATAAATATTTTTACCATCCGACTACGCTGCGCTATGTCGTGACAGGCAAAAAGCACACCTGTTTAACAACAAAACCAAGACGCAGTGCAGCAAAGGTTGGCGTATTTCGCTTGCATCGTCGTAACGCAGTGAAGACGTGTGGTTCAGCATTTTTCTCTTTATTTATTCTTTTCTATTATTTCAATTATAATGTTTTCCTCAGTACCTAATTGCTGTAAAAGTGCTGATTTTGCTCCAAGGAAATCATACAAAGACTGAACATACTGATTTTGTGTCGAAAGATACAATGTCTGTGTAGAATTCAGCTCGTTCGCACTGATCATTCCACTTGAAAACCGCTCCTGCATCTGAGCATAGGTTTCTCCTGCTTGAGCTTGGGAAGCTTTTGATGCAATAATTGAATTGGCATATGAGACGAGACTCAAAAACTGCCCCTTTATTCCTGTAACAACACCATCTTCGGTATATTTATAATCATATTGAGATTTCTTTAGATCGTGATGCGCCTGAGTATAGGAAGTAACATTGTCAACAATAGGAAAAATCGGTAAAGAAGCTGAAATTGTAACACTTTCGGAATTGTCGTAATCACTCATAAAATCATACTTGATCCAATTTTTGGAATAGGACAGATTGACAGAAGGAAGAAAGTTGCCTCCAGCCATGACAAGTGACTTCTTGCTTGTATTAATTACGATATTCGACATGGCAATAGCAGGACTGTGCTCCATGCCATACTGAACAAAGCTGTTTGAGATGCTGTCGATCTCGGCAAGTGATAAATTCTGAAGACGCTGTAACAGGTCGGAATAAGTAGTTGAGTCAACCGGTTCGATAGTCCCGATCGAACCGATCTGCAGATAATTCAGAAGACTCATTTTACTGGTTTGATAGAGATTTTTCATCTGAAGAACACTTACCAATTTATTTGTTTTTTCCGCTTGGATCTGCAGGTAATCTCCCTTGGAAAGAAGCCCGGAGTCATACTTTGCTTCTGCGATCTCCAGATTTGTTTTACTTGATTCAAGATCTAGCTCTGCAATTTCCATAAGCTGCTCATTTTGAAGTACGGAGAAGTATTGCGATTCCGCTCCGGCAAGGGTTTCCAGCTTTGTCATTCGCAGATTTTCTTTCGATATCTTCACCGCATCTTCCCGCATGCGTGCACCGAGCCAGATCTTCCCGCCATTGAATATGGGCTGAGTGACGGAAAAACCATACGTGTTCAATTTATCTACTTTGTTAAAACCAACAGTTTGATCCGGATTATATCTTGTCTGGCTCACGTTGAGCGATGCTGAGGGAAGCAAGCTCGAGTAGGCATTCCATCGTCCGGACTGGGCAGATTTCAGCGCTTCGATCTGAGAAAGATAGTCAGGGTAATTTTTGAGTGCAAGCTCTTTTGCAAGCTTGAGCGTGAGATCAAGTGCGTATAGACTCACACTAAACAATAATAAAGTTATAATGAGAATAGCTCTTTTTTTCATTACTATTCCTCCTCGATTTCTAAGAAATAGGGATCATTTTCCGGATTTTCTGCAAATAGAATAAAATCATTAAGTGCTTTAATATTCGCCTTATGAAGTGTATCCAGCATATCTCCCATGATATGATAAAAATTCTTTTCAGGTAGTGTTGCTTTATTTATTATCTCATTCTTTTTTTGTTCCATATTGGTTACATGAGAAATAATTTCCTGCTTCATATGGTTAATTATCAAAATGAAATCATCTTTTGAGATATTACTCCTGCTGAATCGAATTAGATGCCAGAATTCAATAGGGTTAAAGAAGGAAAAATTTAACAGGTAATCCTTTAAATTCTCCTGGAAAAAAGTCAATCCTGTTTTTGTAATCGTATACACTTTTCTCGGTGGATTATTCTCATCAAATTCATATTCGCCGAAGATAAGCTCCTGTTTTTCAAATCTTTTGAGTATCGCATAAACAGAAGGTTTTTTTATTTCTTTCAATACATCGATTCCCTTATCTTCAAAGAAATGGCATATTTTATATCCGTGCATTGGCTTATAACTTATCAAGCCAAGCACTGTCAGTTCTATACTTGAGATCATGTTGTCTCCTTTCGAACCCACCGATTAGTCTTACATATAATGGTGTCAAGTATTATATTCTTTTTTAGACTATTCTATCTTGCGGTATGGTTTTCATAATTTCTCTGAGCAGGAAATGTAGAAATAGTTTAATTGACATTTGTCATCATGATTTGATTTTTTTCAAAAATAGGAGAATAAAATGAAAATATTTAAAATTGTTTTATTAATAATTGTTGGTGTTTGTATGTCTTCATCCCTTTTAGCACAGGAAAAGAACTGGAGCAACAGCACCGAGATTTCTTTTGTGAATACCTCAGGTAATACCGAAGTTACCACATTTGCTGCAAAAGATAAGCTGACGTATAAGTTCTCCCCAAAAATCGAAACAATACCTCGGTTGTCAGCACTGTACGGCAAAAGTGATGGAGTAAAAAATTCCCAAAACTATAGTGCCAAACGAAAGGGCTATTATCTCATTTCAGAGAGATTCTACACAAGTCTCGTTGCGGGTTGGTCAAAGGATGAGTTTGCAGGTATTTATTCTAAAATGTGTTTGGTCCCGCTCTTGGTTACAAGATAATAACTGGTCTAAAGCATACTCTCGATTTTGAAACAGGTGTTGAATACGTAGATGAAAAATTTACTGATGATACCAGTAATGATTATTTCAACAGAAGAGCTTTCACTGAATACAAATATTCACTCACAGAAAAAAGTAATTGAGTGCGTTACTAATTGCAACTTAGTAACGAGATACCAACTCAGCAGACTGGACTTCACGCCGAATTTATTCGGAGTGGAGTTCAGAATGCGACAGAATACGGATGCTCTTCTTCTCAGGTTCAGAATACATATGCTCACTTTCGTCTCAAGTCCAGTTTTTCATCCTTCGCAGTAAGCTATGGAGAATGGACGCCGCTCTCTTCTGAACTCGAGTCTATGTGGATGGAATCCAGAATGAAACTGACTTCTTACGAATGTTTTCGACTCGCACTCGTAAACTCTCTACGAGTCAAGTCCCTTGTCTTCTTGTTCCCAAGTTGGACTTGAGAATACCTATTTGTTGCGAAGTCGAACTTCGCTCCTAAGTGCATCCTTCAAAGCCGGAGTAAACACTTGTAACGAGATAAATACTCTTACTATCTCACCAGAATCATCTTTCCGGTATCGTAAAAATTATCCTCATCAATTTTATAAAAATACACACCTTCTGGTACATTGTTCCCATTATTGTCAGAACCATCCCATTCAAAAGTATAGATGCTCTTATTTTCGGAATGCGTTTCGCTTCCAGATAACACCTTGATCTTTTGTCCGATAATATTGTAAATTATTATTTCCGGATTATCAATATGTTTTGTTGTTGAGAATGAAAGCACTGTTGAGTCGGAAAAAGGATTAGGTGAATTCCAGAGTTTAAAGCCATCATTTTGAGGAGGGTTAGATACAGAGGAGGGTTCGAGAACTCTAAAATCTGAAACAAGTGGGATATGGTCGGAAGCATCTGTCACATCATCTACATAAAGCCCATAAACATTGAGTGTATCTGTGTGCATCTCCGGTGTGAACATGACAAATTTTCTTTCTGATGACAGCACGTAATCGCTGTAGATCATAAAATCAAGTCTTCCTGGATAATATGAGCTATACTCGGAATACCAGGTATAGAACATAGGCAGATCAGTCAAACGGGCGCAAAGGTCGCCAAAGTCCGAACCATCCCAGTCAGGAGAAAAATCGGGTCCAAATTGCGGATTAACAATATCACCTGTGAGCAAAGTTTCCAATTGTTGGGCATATCCGACAAGATTCAAATCGCCGGTTATTAAAATCGGAGTGTTTTCTTCAAGCGTAAGCACGCCTCCCTGTTCTTTAGCATCTCGAATAAATGCCATCATCTCATCGATTTCGAGTTGACGAGCTTCATTATAACTTCCAAATGAAAGATGAGCCACAATAAATAAAAACTCCGAATCAACTTGTGGGCTCAAATCTATAAGGAAAGCACCGCTTTTATTGAGCGCATAGGATTCTGTAATTGGAAATCTGCTTACCGTATAGATATCATCACCGTAAATTCCCTGACAGTACCATTGCTCGCCAGTACCTGAGGGCAACATAGATTCAACAAGCTGCTTCACATCATTTGCAGTATGGTTATAGATCTCTTCAAAAGCGATGATGTCCGGCTGAATAGCTGACAAGATGCGGTCAAAGGTATCATAAAGCGAAGGATCAAAAATATTACTTGTTAGAACATTATAAGTCATCGCTCGGAAATCTGAGGATGCAGCTTTTTTCAATGAAGTTGAAATGATCGGCGGCAAAGTTGAATTATCAAAATTATATGAGACAATATCACCTACGTTAGGGAGATAGTCATTGCCCGGACCATTATCATGAAACACAATTCTGAATGAATTCTGCGGAAATAATTCTTGCCCGAATAGAGAAATCGTTCTATCAATCGCGATCTCAAATTTGTTCGAGGTTACTGTAGGTGCTGTGACAAGTCCTATGTATTGGTGATATATCGTGTAACGGTAAGTATAAGTTCCATACCGTTCTCCAAAGATCCATTTCACTTCTGCACCGATACCGTTTATTTGAATTCCAGTACTTACATTATTATCGGTATCAAGATATAGGGTTATCTCGTTGTCGTCCTGCAAGTTGAGTTCCTCTCCAATTTCAATATTAAAGAATACAAATCGGTCGTCATTAGCTACTTTCAATACACCAAAATCGATATCACCCGATTGCTGATCTCCGGATGCATCTGAATACAGTGGAGGGATCGCATCCCAGTCTGAGAAATTACCATCCATCCAAATACGCGCTGCCTGACTGCCGGTATATTCTGAGGAGCCAGCATAGACAAGCGAGATAGCACTCATCATAAAAAATGATGAAATAAGAATTGTAAAGATCGTTCTTAGTTTCATGACATCTCCATTGAATTTGCTACATATTTTATTGCATGTAAGTGGAAAGGATGTCAATGTTTAGGAGTAATTATGTTGGCATACCCTCAAAATTTTTCATATTCATGACACTTTAAGGAAAGCTTATTGAATATCATCCGTATAAATAGTAAAAGAAAGAAATAACCATAATAGTTAAAAGCACTGTCACACTGAGGTTCTCGAAGTGGGACAGACCCTTCGACTGGTCTTCATTTCATTACGCCCAATCCGCCAGCTGGGGGCTCAGGGTGACAACAGCAAGGATAGATACAAATTAACAGTTTTTCTAAAAGTAATTTTCCGCAAATAATTCTCCTCAAACACTTTATTCATGCACTATCCAGAAAATCTTCATCGAATTTATGGGGGTATCCCTGTTTTAAGAAAAAAGGGCTGTACGTGTTCAGCGCATACGGATATAATTTTGATTTTATTAAATATCTTCTTTATTTATTACTGTGATCCTGCCTTCAAATTTTGCATCGATCTCTTTTCTTTTCTTGCATTTTAATATTTAATATTTTAAAAGTCTAATTAAGGATCATCCTCTCCACTTTTACTTTTGCTTCTTTTTACTTCTTCTGAGATTTTGTTTTGGGTTTTCAAAGCAGGGAGATGGTTTTAAAATTTTTCCAGCAATATAAGTGTGGCTGATAACTTCAGATTGATACTAAATTTCGAACTCTCATTACTAATTCAGTAATGTCTGCAATTCACTTTAGCGGATGGATAAGTGTAACCCCTCCCTACACACAAATGGATAAATGCAGGGTCATTACACATGAAATGACCGGTGGTCTGTTATGGATGAACAGCTACCTTCTCTAACTCTGAGCAAGAATTTATTACCAAACTTTAATGATATGCACCCACAAAGGAAACATCCCCAAGCAATGAATTATAACCATAATCTTGTATAGTCCAGGTTTTGCCACCATCAACAGTATGTAAAATCATACCAAGCTCTATTTTCCCACCATAGGGACCAACTACCCAGGCTTCATCCTTATTTAATGGAGAAATTCTGTATAGCAAATAACCTCCTGCTGAACCAGGGGGGTCTTGTAACTCCCAATTCTCTCCTCCGTTTTCTGTATAAAAGATTTGTCCAACATCTTCTACGACCCATGCTATATCATCACTTATTGCACAAACACCATTTGCATCCCATTCTGGAGAGATATCGGTCTTTTGTATTTCCCATGAATTACCGCCATTAGAAGTATGAAGAATTGTTCTTCCGTGTCCTACTACCCAAAGGCAATTCTCAGAAGCAGCACTTATTTCAATCATTCCTCGTTCTGAAAGGAATTCACCTTCAGCTTGATGAGACCATGTGTTACCATAATCTGAATAGTGAATTATTGTTCCACCTAATTCCATCTCATTACCACACACCCAAATTTTATCGTTGACAACAGCAATGGAAGATAAATTATAAGGTAAAAAGGAAGTGTCAGCTTTAGATGTCCAGATATTTCCACCATCGTTTGTGTGAATAATTGTATTATTAGAACCAACAGCCCACAATTCATCCTGGCTACAAGCATATAGTCCCTGCAATTCTTCATTCGGAATACCTCCGCGATTTTGAATTCGTTCCCAGGTAGAACCGCCATCAGATGTTTTTAAGATAGTAGCATATCCATCTGCTGGAGGACCTACAATCCAGGCATGTAATGAATCAACAGCTTTGATAGCATCCAATGATACATTAGGAATAGATAATGAATCTCCCTGACGAACCCAATTTTGGCCACCATCATTAGTATAAAAGATGGAACCATAACCATCTAACGGGGATCCAATGATCCACCCAATTTTCTTTAGTTCATTATCTGGACCGGTGATGTCTTTGGAACAATTTACTATCACAAGTGAAATAATGAAAGCAATTAGGAAACATTTGATGATATTGTTCTTAATCATGTTTTTCTCCTTTCTTGATTATTTATTTCTTAACAATCAACAAATGTATTAATGTCAAGAAATTCTATAAATGTTTTATCCATTTTTTGCATTTAAAATCACCTTCTCCACTTTTTCTTTTGATTCTTGTAGAAATTGTTTTGCTTCCTTTTGCAATCTCTCTGCTTTCTGCATTCTTCTTTTTAAATACTCCGTAATTTCTGAGATTTAAACATCAATTTTCTTTATAAATTGTTTTAATGCTCTTTCTCTATTAATAAACTGCACTATTTATCCTTTCAAATATTAGTCTACTTTAAAGTTGTCTATTCAAAATTAGATTTTTTCTGTAAAGGGAAAATTAAAGAGATTGTATTATCATCTATACTGCCATTGAAAAACCCAAGTCTAGTTTGTTGAACCCGACTCGAGTTTTTAAAATTATATTAAGTTTCTAATTCAGCTTCAATTTTTGACTTAAATGTTTTATATTTCCCTTCTCTTAAAACTTGAAAAAAGAGATCATAACTTGAAGGGGAAAGGAACTTGAAATAATACCGAAAATCAGATTGTAGTTTATTCACACGATTGAAATGTTCTTTTGCATATTTTAATTTGGCTTTGTTTTCTTTATTGACATCATTATCAGCTTTTATTTCAACTACTAATATATCCTTTCCAAGCTTTATAAAAAAGTCAGGATTAAAACTTCCTTGTTTTGGATGTTCACCTTTTCTCCAGGAATATTCAATACTATAAAATCCAACATCAAGAGATTTTATCCACGAATCTAATGCTTTAACATTTTCATCTTTCACTAATTTTTTAATAAAATCTCTTTCTGGTTTGTGAGAAGCAAAATTTACATTCAATGGAGTTTTGTAATTAAAAGTGTTTTCAACCTCTTGCAAAGCATATCTTGGTAGAGTTTCATCATCAAGCAAGTCTTTTAATAATTTTTTATCTTCTTCCTCACCATTTTTCAAGGAATAATCATCAAAGAAAATACTGTTCTCTCTCCTTAATGCTCCAATGCCCAAACTATTTTTCTTTATGTCTTCCGTATTAATTACAAAGAAATTTTCAGCTTCTATTTTATATCTTAGACTTTTACTTCTTTTTCTTTTCACAACACCAAAAGCTTGAAGTATTTTTTGTTTATTACTTTGGTTAAGATAATCTTCCTTTTCATTAATATTTTTAAAGGAGTTTTTGATAATCGCGAAGATTTTATCGTATTGATATTTTTTTGCATAACTTGTTCCTTCATCCATATCCCAAGTAATAAATCTGTTGTGAACATCCTGTGCAACCTCTTCAGCAGTATACATTTTGAACTCAATACGTGTTCTCTTTTCCCGTCTATATTCAGTAATTACTCTTTCATAAGTGGTTGATTCTTCGATTACTTGTCGTTGTGTACTTAAGGTAATAAATCCTTTACTAAAATCATAATCTTTAATCATTGGAGTCTCTACAAGCTCTTCGGATTTTATGTAATCAATATGGTGAATTTTAAAATTGTAATCTATATCTTTAGGAATAGCATAACTATGAATTCGTTTTTCAATCTCTAAAACTTCGTTTACTAAATGTCTGATACCGCTTGACCATTTATCATGGTTAAATACAGTTACAACAGGTTGTTCACCTTTATATTCATGTGGTATTCTTAAACCTCTTCCAAGTACTTGAGCTATTAGAAGTTTAGAATTAAAGGCTCTCTCCTCATGAGGTACAATCTGACAAACATTTTTTACATCCCAACCCTCAGAAAGCATACTTACTGATGTTATCCATTCTACTGGGTCATTATAATCATCCACATTTTTTAGTTTAGGTATATTATTCTTATGTTCATTTGAAGAGGTAACTATTAAGACTTTTTGGTAAGCAGCTTCTACAGTAATATCTTCTTTCTCTGCTATAAAATTTATTAAATCAATCGTTAATTTTTTGCAAGTACTAATATCCTTTGTAATTAAAATTGTAATTGGCTTGATTAGTCTATATTTAACTGTTTTATTCTGAATATGATTATCATAAATTTTCTGGAATTTCTCTTCTTTAGAATGAGAAATATCCTCAGCAACATAATCTATTGTTTTAACAAACTTTTCTTCTATTGAATCTCTTAGAGAAAAACGATAGATTACATCTGCAAAATAATCATTATCAACATAACAAGTTCCTGAATCTCCAACAATATATCTGAAATTGTATTTTGTATCAAGAAGAAATTCCTTCCATTTTTTTATAGCCATATCTCGAGCAGGAGGATTTGCCATATGATGAACTTCATCATTAAGCACAAGGGTTCTCTCACCTTTTCCCCCAAGACTATCTTCTATAGCAGATTTGGTTCGTTTATAAGTTGCATGTATGTTTTCTATGCAAATATCACCTTTTCTTATTGTTTGTGTGGCATTAATTATTCGTGGATTTAGAATCTTTGCAGAATCAGGCAGTAAATCCTTTAGAATTCCATCTGCTGATAATGAACGAAATTTTTCTGTAAGGCCTGTCTCTATTGTGTTTGATGGGCAAAGAACTAATACTTGGTCAACAACTCCTTCTGCAAGCATAATTCGGGCAATTCCATAAAGAACATAACTTTTCCCGGTAGCAGTTGCTAAGTCAATAGTGCAATAAAGTTTATCAGGTAATTGTAAGTATTTGTAGAAATCTTCTAAAGAGTCATATCTTTCCTGAAGAACTGGATTCTGATGGTAATTCTCTTCTGCTAATTCTTTAAGATTATTATATTGGCATCCCAGAAGAAAACGCAAGGTCACCCTTATGGCCTCTTTTTGATATTCCCTCTCTCCGCAAAGTGCATCAAGAAATGCTTCATACTTATTAATATCAAATTTGTTTGGATCAATATTTGGAGAAACCTTGAGAACGAGGTCTTGATTTTTGAAGACTTTTTTATCAAGCATAACTTTATTTCTCCCCAAACCAAAGTTTAGCTATAACAGTAATAAATAGTGTTATCAACGATATCCCAGTGAAAGCTTCTGCTATATAGATAATCTTAAAGAAAACCCCTAGAGTTTGCAGATAATTGGTACTTGCACCAAAGGTGAAAAAAGCACCTGCACTTAATATAAGTCCTTCAGCAGTTCCTATCTTAACCACAAAAATTGAGGAATAAAAAAGAAACATTACCAGCATACTCAGTAGAGTGCGAATTGGCTTAATGCCATAACCTGCAATTAATTCAAGAAAATAGCCTAAAATTTTTTCTCGTAAATTCTTTGCGTTATGGCGTGTAATACATTGTTTTTGTTTGAAAAAATATTGTCTGGATTGCTTAAAGACATTGCCTGCAACGTAATTTTCTTTAATTCCCTTGTATATCTCTGCAAGTTCAGACTTATTGAGTACTATCGTGCTTGAGGTCAAGGGTTCATTTATTGGGTTTTCTATAGAAGTTGTCTCATCAAATCTACAGTCGAAAAACAGCCTCTCAATATAAAAACATTTCTTAAATTTTGAATCTCTGAAGTCGCAGTTAGTCATCTTGTCGCCCTCAATAAAATCACAATTTATAAATTTAATTTTCTCCAAGCTAGCACCATAAAAACTCGTACATAAAAAAATACAATTAATGAATTCGCAGTTATACATCTTTATAAAGTTAAAAGTGGTATTGAGGAAAACTGCGTTTTTCAATTTTGAATGATAGAATTTGGCATAAGAAAAATTTATTCCTTCAAAATTGTCACTCGCGGGAAAATTTATATCTTCTTTAAAAATATCTATTCCCTTCAAGTCACACATATTCTCTAAGAACCCTAGTTTCCCTTGTTCAAAGTCCCTCTGTAGAAAGTCTTCTCCTGCTCCATTCCTAATCATCTCAAGAACTTTATCTCGAAGACGTTGACCATCAGTATCGTTCCATCGATCCCGATATATATTTAACTCTTTTGTATTGAATTGTGGTAGTAAATGTATTGGCGTAAACATAGATTAGTCCTTAAAATCCTTTAGACTTTTAACTTCCCTCTTCTCATTCCCAAAAATATCAATATAAATAATCATTATTTGATTAGTTATTTTATCCGTATCTAAACGAACTTCCCAGTCTTGTTTCTTAATATCTTCAGCATAAAATACATTATCAAAATCAAATACATTGCCATCATAATCATAATCTATCATAATCATTGAAAGTGTTTCTCTATTTTCAAACTTAAGCGGTTTCTTTGATAAAATAGTACTTGTGAATTTTATTATACTAATAATTGCTTTGTTAAAAAGTTCTTCATTGGATTTACTTATGAAATAGTCACATTCCACATCTGGGGTTCTTATAAAGTCAAAACCAACAGAATCTATTGTTGCATTTACATCTGCTTCACGAATTGGTTGTATGATATGAGTGAATCCTTTACGGTGAAGTTCATCAATTATGGAATAAGGAATTCTTAGAGCAAAATATTTTGTTTTTCCTTTCTCTATATAATCTTCAAAGAACATAACGCTTGCTGCTGGAACAATAATAAAGAATTTATAACCTATTTTGTCTCCAAGAATTTTATGTAGGTCGTCAATAAAGCCTCTATCCAAAATCACATCTTTATGTTTTTTATAATTGAATACCATTACATTATCTTCACCAAGATAACCGTCCAATTCTACTCCAGTAATTCTATGTTTTTCATCCCTGCATTGGAAAAGTTTAAGCACAAATTCTCTGTATTTTTCCCATAGTAATTCTTTTACCATTTTATAATCATAAAGACCAGCATTATAAATTGTAAAAGGTTTTGGTTTTAGTAGTTTTCCTTTATTTCCAATCTTTTCCTTAAGATTGAGTAACCTTTTTTGCATTGTGTAAATAGCAAGTTTTCCGCAGTCAACCATTATCCATCTTCTGCCAAGTTTTTCTGCCACTGCTCCTGTTGTTCCTGAACCAGCAAAGATATCAAGGACAATGTCTCCAGGATTGGAGGAAGCTACGATTATCCGTTCAAGGAGTTGTTCAGAATTCTCTGTGGGATATTTCCATTTAAATGTATATCCAGGAATATCTGTCCAATTAGAATCAATGGATTCTGTATCAGTTGCTTCAATTTTATAAACGGGTCTTCCAGATTTATTTAATTTTATCTTTCCTTCTTTTTCCATTTTGTAAATTCTTTCTTGGCTAAAGGTCCAAACTCTTCCCATCGGTGGTACCATTTTTTTTCCTAAAATTATCCTTGGGACCCCAGTCGTTCTAGAGCCAGTCATAGAGTCCATTGAATGCCATCGAACTCCTCTTTTTTCGTTAATCTTTTTTCTAAACCCTTTAAAAATAAATTGTTTAGATTTTTTATAGTAAAATATTGAATCCGTAGCTGTGGGAAATCTATTAGCACCAAACCCCTTTTTACATATTCTATTGACTATGAGCTCATTCTGAAAATTATTTTTTTCAAATATTTCATCCATCACAGCCTTAATATAATGTCCAAAATGGTAATCTATTCTCACATAAATAGTTCCATCATCAGCTAAAATTTCCCTCAAAAATACAAGTCGCTTTCTTAAGAATTCTATAAATTTAGCACCTTGAAGTTTTGCAGAATAAGCTGGAGCATTACCTTTAGCATCATAAATATCTCCTGTGCCAAAAGGTGGATCAATATAAATTAGCCTTACTTTCCCTCTACCAGTATTTTTGTCATAAACCTCAGTGACATCCATTAAGGCTTTAAGAACTTGAAGATTATCACCAAATATAAGTTTATTAGTCCAACCGTCATTTCCGTTTCCAAAAGTTTTCACGGGTTGTAAAGGAACTGCCATAGTATCAGCAAGTATGTCTTCTTCTCGTTCTTTCCCTTCATAAGTTAATTCATACTCTTTTTTAGTTTCAAATGGGATTATATACCTGTAACTGTCTGGCAATGGTTTACCTTCATTTAAGTATTTTGTAATAAATTCAATTTCTTCTTTGCTTAATTTATTCATTTTTATTTCCTCTTTGGACACTTAATAAATTTAGGTTATATTCGTCAATTAAACCCTCATCAGCAAAACTGTAATATTTATTATCGCCTATGATAATATGGTCAAGGATTTTAATCTGCATAACATTACCAGCATTTACTAAATTTTTGGTAATATCTTTATCACTTTGAGAAGGTTCCGGATTTCCTGAGGGATGGTTATGAACGAAAATTAAACTAACTGAATTATAATTAATTGCTTTTTTCATTATTTCACGAGGATAAACAACGCTAGAGTCCAAGCTTCCTTCAAAAAGATCTTCTGTATTTATTATCTTATTTTTTGCATCTAAAAATAATACTTTAAAAATTTCCCTTTCATTTTTTTGCATAGACTGGAATAAATAATCATAAACTGCTTTTGATGATTTTAATTGTATTTTTTTTCCAATAATTCTTTCTTTTAGATATCGTTCTGATATCTCCTGGAAAACTTTTATGCCAAAGGAATTATGAGGTCCAATTCCATCTATTTCCTGAAGTTTGTCCATTGGAGCTTCAAGTACACCTTTCAATGATTTGAATTTCTTTATTGCCTTTTTTGCTTGTTGTTTACAATCTTTTCGTGGAGTTCCAAGAGTCAGAAGCAATTCAATTATTTCATAATCGTGAAAGCCTGAAATACCGGATTTTATAAATTTTTCTCGCAGTCTTCTGCGGTGTCCTTCAGATTTAACCTTTATTTCTTTCATTGTTAGTTGCCTTAGAGATTATCTCTTTAAAAAAATTATTCATTTATTATTTTCTTTCAACCTTCTTTCCATTTCAATCATTTCTCTTTCTCTTCACACATAGAAAATTATTTTATCACTTCCCAATAGCCGCCTTTAGCTGGTCCGATTCTTTTTAATTTTCCATCTTCCTTAAGTTTTTTAATATTCCATTCAATTCCCTTAACTGTCAAACCTATCTTATCAGCAAGTTCAAGTATGGTTATTGAAGGATTCTCTTTGATAAGGACAATTATTTTCACCCTAGTTTTTACCCTAATTTTCACCATAGTTTTTAGGGTAGTACTCTCTAATTTCAAATATTCTTTACTCTGCTTAAAAACAATATAAAAATGTGTGTTAGTATATTCTATTTCAGGATAGGGAGAATTTTCTTTCTTGCAGACATCCCTCATTCTTTTCATACCTGAACCCAGTTTCTCTCCAAAACTTATACGAGAGAATAAATCTGCAATAAGGTGATTTCTTCTAAAAACAGTTTTACCCAGAATAAAGTTTCGTGGTTTGACCCAGATATTTTCTATCTGAATTCTGTCCGGAAAAAATTTTAATATATTATTATGTCCACGTTCAAAATAATCTTTATGCATAACAGAATTTATTACTGCTTCTCGTATTGCTTCAAATGGATATTCATAGATATTTTCTCTTTGAGGTTTTCCAGTAATTCTGTAAGCAACTTTTGAGTATAGTTTAACGAAATCCATCACTTGTTCGACGATTTCAAATAAAGAACCGGTAATTTCTTTTCTATCAATTACATCAACCCCTTCCTTATCTCTGAATAAAACAACTGTAAAGACTGACCATGATGTAAAACTCTGCGGTTCTTTTGCAAAGAAAAGAACACCTGCATTATTAAAATATAAATTTCCTTTTTGATTCTCTACCACTCCTAAGCTTGTGAGAATTTTATCAATTGATAATGTTTTAGAAAGTCCTGCTAATTCCAAAAACATATTTAGTCTATCTCTGTTAAAATCTTTGGGATATTTAAATTCTGTATTCAAAAGTTCATCAAATCTTACTTTGCCTTCAGTTTTAAAGAAACTTAAGATTTCATTTCTTGTCATTTTTTGAGATGTTGCACCTATCCGTTTATAAAATCCTGATGAACATTTATATGCTTTATCCTCACCTTCTCTTACATCTACAATAAGAATGTTTTCAAAGGATTTAACGAAAAGTTTTACTTCCGGATCACAATTTCGGGCAATATTTTGGATTTCAGATTTTATTCTATTTGTTATTGTAATGCCCTTAACTTTTCCGTCATCGGTTACACCTATTAGTACTTTACCTCCAGAAGAATTCGCAAATGCAACGAAATCTTTATCAACACCCGAAAGACCTTCTTTGAATTCAGTGAAGTATCCTTCACCTTCTTGCAATATCAAAGATAGTTCTTTATTATTCATCTTTTTATCCCAATCTTCTTTCCATTTCAATCATTTCTCTATCTCTGGTTAATTCTCTTTTTAATTCTTCTACTGTTGGTAAATATAGTTTATATTTTGAAGCGAATATCTGTTTATTATCTTCAAGTAAAGTATATTTAACCATTGTTTCGTTTTTATCGTAGGTTTCTGAAATATTTCTTCTGTAACCAGAATTAAGTATATTAATCTCGATATGCTTTTCAAAATCTTGTTCTAAGTAATTTTTTGTCATACAAATTCAAATAAATTATTGTTTTGGTTTGAGATTAATCTCTAACACATTATCAAAATGAATCAAATTAAAAGACAAATCCGTATATTTTTTCTTAAAATAACTATACTTTTGGGGATTGAATGTTTTTTTTGAGAATTTCACTTCATAAGCTTTTGATTCCTGAATTATAAAATCAACTTCTTGTTTTTTTTGAGTTCTCCAAAAACGTATATCATCAACGGAATAAAAGTCATAAAAGCGCCTGAATACAAAATTTTCCAAAAGTTCACCTCTATCATTTCTCAATGAAATCGGTTCAAAATTTCCGAGAAAATAATTTCTAAGACCTAAATCGTTTAAATATATCTTGGGCATTTTCCTTAGTTCTTTTTCTACATTTCTATAAAAGGGTAAAATTTTTGTTATATGAAAAGAACTTTCCATAAGTTTTACATAAGTATTAATAGTTTGATATTTTATTTTAAGATGTTTAGCAATGTTATTTGAATTAAATAGTCCTTTTCTAGAAGATAGAATTTTCAAAATCTTGCAATACATATCAGGATATCTAATGTTGGCTTCTAAAGCATCTTTTTTGATGTATGAATCAGCAATTTCCTTTAAAATTAATTTTTTTTCTGACAGTTCTTCTTCCACAACAACCTCCGGATAACCACCAAATAATAAATATTCATTAAGCCATTTCTGTAATTCTAATTTATAAATTTCCGGTATTGAACCAGAATTAATAAAGGAAGAAATTTCACCTCTATTCTTAAATATTAAAAATTCTTCAAAAGTTAAAGTTGGTAATATAAAAATACGCTTTCGTCCGGCTAAACTGTCCTTAAACTTTTCATCAATATAAAAAGCAGATGAACCGCTTACAACAAATTTTATTGAATCTTGATTTAAATCATAATGGTATTTGAGAAAATTAGTTGGATTGCTTAAATATTGTATTTCATCCAAAAATAGAATAACTTTTTTATTATTATTAAATGGTGGGATTATTTGAAATAAATTTCGTGGATGATCATCTAATAATTTTAATATTTCTGGATCTTCAAGTGAAATAAAAAATGTACGTTTTTCTTCATTTTCTAATTTGGATTGCATCTGTTGCATCAAGGTTGTCTTACCCGTTTGGCGAGCGCCTACAAGTAGAGTTATCTGCTTTTTAGAAAGGTGATTCCATAATGTTTTGAACAATGTTCTATATTTCATATTTATATATTATCCCAAAATATCACATTGTCAATCATAAAATATCCCAAATATTTCACTTTTTAATCATAAATTATCCCATTTTTTCTTTTTCAACTCGAAGAAGTAAACGGTAATGGGTACAACTCAATTCGTGACGCATGCGTCACATTTTGGAAAAGTTAGGTAGAACATTCTCATATTTCTTAAGTTTGACTCATCAAATCCTCTTCCATAATCTTGTCTCTGAACTTTTCTCGACCTTTCTAATATCTTTTCTCCGAACAATCTCCGAACTATCATTAGAATTTTTCTGCGAACTAAAACCATTAGTTGCAATTTTCCTGGGTAGTTTCTGGGTATTTACTGGGCATTAGAAATAATCTCCCAATATCCGCCTTTTGCTGGACCGATTCTTTTTAAGAGACCTTTTTGTTTTAGTTTATTTATATGTTTTTGGATAATAGAAGGATTTATCCCAAGCTCTTCTGATAACATTTTCCTTGTTATTCTAGGATTTTTTCCAATTATTTGCAATATTTGCACTTGTCGTTGAGATAATTCTGACCACCTTTTCTGACCACCTTTTCTGACCACCTTTTCTGACCACCTTTTCTGACCACCTTTTCTGACCACCTTTTCACTGACCCCCTTTTCACTGACCTTATCACCGACTTTATCACCGACTTTTTTATAAATTTTCTTATTCCAAAAAATAATCTTAAACTGCATCAATTCTTCTTTAAATTCCGGAACAATATTTTCATACTGTTTACATAATTTAATAATATTAGAAAATCCCCGTCCCCACTGCTCGATAATCTTTAATTCGGAAAAAATTCTGCCGATCGTAATATTACGCAATTTGGAGAAATCCATTTTTCCAATGTCATCTACGGAATAACCGGCTGGCAAATCACCGGGACTGCTTATCTCGATCCTGTTATCGAAAACAGCAACTTTTATATCCTGTCCTTTCAAAAGATAATTTCTATGGGTTACTGCATTGACAATTGCTTCTCGCAATGCAGGAATCGGATATTCGTATTTTTCTTCTCTATAAACATCACCAATTACAGCAGAGAGTTTTATATTCGATTTCAGGAATTTTAATGCTGATTCAATCTGGTCGATGATACTTCCTCTGAATTCAGCCTTATCGATAAATATTTCTTTAGTATTTCCTTTGAAATGAGCACATTTTATCTGGGCAAAATCATATTCAATATATTCTTTCTTTGGGAACAGTAACATTCCTGCTACAGTTGGATAAATTTTTTCATCTCTCTTTGCTAAAAGATTGAACATAAAAAGATGTTCTTCTTTTATCTGAATATCCTTCTTCTCTTTAAATACCTTTTTTATTCTTGGAAAATCCACGTCATCTTTTGAAAATCTATAATCGACTTGAGAATCATAACTAATATTTTCACCTCTTAATTGTAAGGATTTTATTATCTCTTTGCCGGCGAGTCTAGTAGTAGAACCAACTCGAATATAAGTTCCTTTTTCCAAACCCTTATTCTTTTGATAATATGGAGTTTCAATACCTAATGGAACTTTTATTATTACCAATGTTTTATCCTGTTCTGTGGTGAAAACAGGATCGATGCGGATTGTCGGTTTAATGCTGTCAAAGGTGATATTTGATAATTTTTCTTCCAATTCAAAAGGATTTGCTACTCCAATGATCTTTCTATCATCATCTATACCAAAGATCAAATTTCCCCCACTTCCATTAGCAAAAGCAATAATAGTCTGTAGAATTTTTTCTTTATTGGAATTATTAAATTCTCTTTTGAATTCTAATGTTTTACTTTCCCGCTTTGATAATAATTCTTTCATATTTATATCAGCCCTTTATCCTTAAAACTAAAATAGTTATCTTTTGCTACAATAATATGGTCAACCACATCGATTCCCAAAATCTTACCGGCTTCAACCAATCTTTTAGTAATTTCCAGATCATCTTCGGAAGGTTGAGTATCTCCTGAAGGATGATTATGAACAATGATCACGGTTGATGCCGAATTTTTAATTGCCGGCAGAAAAACTTCTCTCGGATGTGCTAAACTTGCGCTTAATGTTCCAGTTGATACTTTATCCACACCTATCAGATTATTTCGAGTAGTTAATGAAAGGATATAAAAGTTCTCTTTCATTTTATTTCCAATTTCATTTTTCAAGAGATTGAAAACAGTTTCTGGTTTTTTTATTTTTTCTCCGAATTTTGGGATATGCAATTCTGCCTTTTCTCCCAATTTGAAGGCAGCTTGAATCTTGCAGGCAGTTGCAAAACCGATACCTTTTACTTTTTTTAATTCTTCGATGCTGGCGTTTTTTATATTTTGAAGATTACCAAAATGAGCGAGAAGATTTTGAGCAAGTGTTAATACAGTCTGTCCTCTACCACCTTTTTCAATTATTAATGCCAGTAATTCTTGAGTGGAAAGATTATCAACACCAACTTTTTGCAAACGCTCTCTTGGTCGGTCTTCAACTGGCAAATCTCTAACCGTATATGTTCTGGTTTTCATATTTATGAATAAAATTCAGAAATAAATATTGGGTTTATAGATTAAAACACACCACTTTTGGCTCGGTCATTTCCTGAAGAGAGAATTTTATACCTTCTCGACCAAGTCCGGAGTTTTTCACACCACCAAAAGGCATACCATCAATTCGATAGTCCGAAGAATCGTTGATCATTATTCCGCCAACATCGATTTCTTTGATCGCCTTGAATGCAGTACTTAGATTGCTCGTAAATATACCGGCATGTAATCCATAATCAACATCATTTGCTTTCCCTATAGCTTCATCAAGATTGTCGATCTTATAAAGAATAACGACAGGGCCAAAGACTTCTTCATGTCCAAGACGGCAGGTTTTGGGAACATCTTTCATAACTGTGGGCTGAACAACTGATCCTTCTCTTTGTCCGCCTGTGAGAAGTGTTCCACCTGCTTTCACCGCTTCTTTTATCCACTCTTCCACTCTTTTAGCTTCGCCTTCCGTGATCATCGGACCCATATCTGTATCTTCATCAAGCTGAAAACCTACCTTCATTTTTTTTGTTCGTTCCAGGAATTTTTCTTCAAATTTATCATAAATATTTTTTTGAACAAACAGTCTTTGAACCCCGATACAATTTTGTCCAACAGCCCAGAAAGCACCTGAGACACAGCTTTCCACAGCTTTTTCAAGGTCACAATCATCCATTACAATAACAGGACAGTTAGAGCCAAGTTCCATTCCGATCTTCTTAAGCCCGGCTTTTTTGATAATTTCTTTTCCTGCTTCGGGTCCACCCGTAAATGTGATCATCCTGATTCTTTCATCTGTAACCAGCGCATCTCCGATGACATGTCCGTAACCGGTAACAATGTTCAATATTTTGGGAGGAAGACCTGCATCGAGTAAGATCTCTCCGAGCTTTAGAGCAGACAGCGGTGTGACTGTAGCAGGTTTTAGAACAACTGAATTCCCACCAGCTATTATAGGACCAAGTTTATGAGCCACCAGATTCAACGGGTCGTTGAAAGGTGTGATGGCAGCAATCACCCCAATTGGGAAACGGTAATAGTAACCCACACGATTTTCTGCTCCCGGCATACTATCGAAAGGAATCGTCTCTCCAAGAATTCTTTTAGCTTCCTCACCGGAAAGCGTAATAGTATTTATTGCTCTGGTCACTTCTCCTCGTGCTTCTTTAATAGTTTTACTACCTTCTGTTGCGATAGTTCTTGATAATTCTTCATGCCGTCCTCTCATTAGTTCGGCTGCTTTCAATAAAATATCCACCCGTTTGTGGACAGGCAGATTTCTATTGATCTCATAACCCTCAACTGCGGCATCTATAGCTTTTTTTACATCTTCAGGTGTTCCTGCCGGAACTGTGTCTATTACTTCTCCATTAAATGGATTTTTGACTTCGATTTTCTCGTCTTTATCAATCCATTTACCATTAATGAGCATTTTCATTTTATTCCTCCTATTATTTATTTATCCAAGAATATTTAAAATATCCACAAATATTGAGTATCCGGTTTCAATTTTTCCTGCACCGGCACCCTGTATTGTTATTTTTCCCATTAAATCTGTATCAAAAGTAAGGGCATTATTTGCACCATCAACTCCAGTGAGTGGATCAGACAAAGGCAGTTTCACCGGTTTTACAGAAGCGATAATTTTATCTCCCTCGATTCTGGTGGAGCCAATAAGTTTATATCGCATTCCTTCATCAGCAGCTGATTTTACATCTTCGAGAGAGACCTTACTGATTCCTTCGCAGGGCACATCATCGGGAGTAACATTTCCGCCAAGAAGCACGTTACTGAGGATCACGACTTTTGCGAGAGCATCATAACCTTCTACGTCAGCGGTAGGATCTGCTTCTGCGTAACCGAGTTCCTGTGCTTTTTCCAGGGCATCGTCATACGACCAACCCTCCCGTTCCATTTTTGTCAAAATGTAATTTGTAGTGCCGTTTAGAATACCTTTTACTTCGGTTATTTTGCAACCTGTAAGGCATTCTCTAGCAAGATCAAAAACAGGTGTCCCGCTCATAACAGTTCCCTCAATCAGAAATTTAACACCATTTTCTGCTGCCAATTTGGAAAGTCTGTTGTACTGCAATGCAGCCGGTCCTTTGTTTGATGTGGTAACATGCATGCCTTTTTTCAATGCTTCTTCAATGTGTTGTGTTGCAGGTTGTCCTGTTTTAATATCAGTATAGGTCATCTCTGCCATAATATCTGCATCACATCTACGTATTGTTTCGAGAGCATCCCAACCTTTATACATTTTTCCCTCACAACAATCAGGATCATAATCTTCAAGTGATTTCCCGGATTCCAACAATTCAAGAACCGTTGTTAGGCATAGTCCGTCTGTACAACAGATAGAGCCCTTTTTGAAATCGGAAATTGCTACGACTAAGATATCCAATTTTTTACTTTTAATAATTTTTAACAAGCCCTGCCCAACAACTCCACAACCTATGATCATGAGTTTTGGTTTATTCATTTTTCGTTTCTCCTTTTATATAAATATTTTTACCACGAAAAGCACTAAAAGCACGAAAACAGATTTTAAGAGAAAATATTTTTCTAAACGTTATTTTATTAATTTCGTGCCTGCCTCGGCGTAATGCAATGGAGACGGGTGTATTTCGTGGTTAAGCATTTTTCTTTATAGATATTTGTTTATTCATAATTGATTTTTAATACATTTTGAAAGCCGTCTGACTGCTTCGGCAAGCTGTTCTTCTGATGCATAAGAGAAGTTTATCCGCATGTGGTTTTTGCTGGGATTTTCTCCATAAAAAACCTCTCCCGGAACAAATGCAACTTTAAATTTAATAGCTTTATAAAATAGTTCTTTAGTATCAATATGTTCCGGAACAGTCATCCATAAAAATAATCCGCCTTCCGGCTTTGTCCACGTGACTCCCATTTCTTCGGGGAAGCATTCATCCATTGTATTCAGAAATACCTCGAGCTTTTTCCTGTAATATTTTATACATTTTTCAATATGTTTGTTAAAGTTCATTTCTGTAAGAAAAGCTGTGCATAGATCCTGATTATATTTGGGCGTATTAAGTACATTTCCTTCTTTAATATTTGTCATTTTTGCAATTACTTCAGGATGTCCTATATTATATCCAACTCTAATTCCAGGGCAAAACAGCTTTGAAAATGTATATAACCCAATCACATTATTACCTTTTCTTTTTTGATCAAGATAAAATATTGATGGAATCGGCTCTCCATAATAACGCAGATCTCGATAAGGGCTGTCTTCCAGAATTGGAATATCATATTCATAACTCAAATCCAAAAGTTCTTCTCTCTTTTTTAAACTCATTGTGATACCTGATGGATTCTGAAAGTCGGGAACTACATATATGAATTTTGGTTTTTTATTATCTTTAGCTAATTCTTTAATTTTCTCTTTATATTCTTTTACATTAGGACCATCATCCTGGATATCTACACCCACAAATGTTGGATTCTGGAGTTGAAATGCTACAATAGCTCCAGCAAACGTCGGGCGATCCAATAACACAATATCACCCGGATTAAGGAAGAGCCTTCCTGTAATATCCAGCCCATGCTGACCTGAGGAAGTTATCAAAATATTTTCTTCTGAGATATCAATATTTTCTCTTTTCATAAAGTCTATTACTGCATTAATGAGTAAGGGTTCGCCAGGTATAGAAGTGTATTGCATTATTGTTTCTATATCTTCCTCGAGTCTATTATGAGATGCGATTCTCGTTTCCTCTTTCAAAAATATGTCGGGTGAGGGTAATCCTCCAGCCAAAGATATTATCTCCGGGTCATCTAGTAATTTGAATAATTTTCCTATTGAATAGCCGCCATAATTTTTAATATTATCCGAAAACAAATTAATCCAATTATTGATCATCTTTCCACCTTTCCATATTTTTCATCATAGTACACATTTCTATCTCACCACAGAGAACACCGAGGACACAGAGGTTTAAAAATTAAATCTTTCAATCCCGTCTTTCAATTGCTTTATCTTGCGAAATAATCCCAACATATCGTATCGGGACTGTTTCTGCACAGCAGGATTTCACGGAATGAGCATTAAAGTTTATCAACAATCCTGTACCTATATTTGGAAGTCTCATTAAAATGAGAATAAGAGCCATGTGAATCTCTTTTTGTTATTACGCCAAGTTTCTCTGTGCTCTCTGTGTTCTCTGTGGTTATATTCATACTATATTTATTCTCGATAAGAAGCACCGCCGAAAATAGTTTTAATACCTTTTTTCATAAACTCTTTACCGTCTTTTGTGGCACGTAAAGATTTATAATAAATGACATCGCCAATTTTCTCTGCATTTGCTTCTCTCTCATCTTCAGGCAGGAAATATGCTTCCATCGTATCCATTTCACGTGCTGTGCCGTCGCTTTCATACTTGAAAGTCATATTGGTACCACTTTCCAGAACTTTGAATGCATTATCAGTCCAATTGAAACCCGCCATCCCAAGATCAGGATTTATATAAATATGAGCAGCAAGACTGACACCTTTAATGCCACTTTGTTCAAGCTCTTTTGCACATTGTATAAATGTTTTTGCATCAGCGCCGTTTCCAATATTGATCTCATAAAGTGGAGAAGTACCGTCTTCTCTAAGATATTCATTCATAATATTCAGGAGCATTCGGAATTGCATTGTATTTTGAGTGGAGAGTAACATAGAAATTTTAATATGAAGATTGGGAATATCCCTTCCATAATAGCAAATTGCAATTATTGTACTCCAGCTAGGATTAAGGAAGAAATTCGCTCCGGTTGCCATTGCTGTTCTTGTTATACCCTCTAAATAAACCAGATGGTTGTCATTTGCAACTTCTATTCCACCAAAATTCCCAAAGCCGGTTCCCTGATTTTTTAATATTAAATTGGATAATCCGTTACCAGCATCAGCGCGTTCAAATGTGCTGCCTGTAACATTCTCAAGTTCCAAAAATCTACTTTCAGGTTGAGGGATACCGATCAGATTTGTGCTGCAAAATTTTGAACCCTTCATTATGTTCTCAGCCATCATAAGGGTCGCCATGAGGTCTCCATTGTGAACATAATTATCCGTCAGGGCTACGACAGAAATAAACTCAGAAGGGACGAAACATTGCCCATCTGTAGAAGCGCTTTCAGCAATCCGCTTCATTGCATGATGGGTAACTTTTGCACCCTGCCATCCGGAAACCTGTGCAGTAGCAACTCCCAAATTGCTATTGTAAGATATATTATTCTCTTTCTCGAAATCTTCGACTTTGGGAAATTTCATTACTAACTTTTCTGCATCTTCGATCATTTCACCATAACCCTTTTCCGTAAGGATTCGTTTTCTAATTTCATATTTCCTCATATTCTCTATTGTTTCGCTGATCTTTTTTGCACCTCCAAAATATTCTTTCAATGCATCCATTGCTTTGATTTCACTATTAGATAACAGATGATATTTCATGATTGCTCCTTTCATTTATTTATTATACTTTTTTCAAATTCATCTCGCTTCTGTTGATTTAGATATTATCATTTTATTTCTTTAACGTATCTTGAAAAATTCACCTTGATATAAATAGTCAATATTTATCGTTTCAGTATAAATAGATGACTTAAAAAGAAATGTAGAAAGAGAGTTTGAAAACAAGATAAATATCCGTCTTCTTTACACTTCGCCGTGACAAGTCCATCTACGCTGCGCTTCGCCGCGATAAATAAAAGGGGCTGAACATGTTCAGCCCCTACGGAATATAATTATTGATACCACATAAAAGTATTGACGGCATGACTCCAATGGAGAAATTAATAACCTATTTCTTCCTTAAAAGTGTAAACAACGCGTGAAATTCTTACATATTATTAAACTGATCTAAATTAATTCAATGCTTTAATATAATAGAATTTCTTAATTCCAGTTGCTGGTTCACTCCAGTTTGTATCAGTAACTTCTTCTTCAAAATTCCAGGGATAAGCAGCATAAGGATCATCTGAAGAATAGATTTTATATGATGTTGCTACAGAAACTTCGTCCCAAGTTATCAGAATATTTGTTCCGACAATTTCAATAATGACATTCTCAGGGCTTGGAGGTGTATCAGGATTGAGAGGAACATCAAGAGAATCATCAGCAATAACCGGAATATAGAAAGTTGTTTCATCAGAAAAGTATTGCTGATTCACCATTAGATCATTATCAAAGAATAAACCAGAATGACTGAGAGTATCACTAATGCACATCGAAATATGAAGATATTGAATGGGCTCTATAGTTAATTCGTTTGCATAATCCGGTAAAATAGACCATTCATAACATGTTGCGATCGCAAATTTTGAAGCATTGTTGTCTACAACAGCAAGTATGCTATATAAATCGGCACCCGGGACGAGTTCACCCAAAAGTATTTCGCCCTTTGTTACAGTAATATTGCTATCTGCGTAAATATTTTCTCCAAATGCATCCGCATTATAATCAACATATACCATCCCTGAACCGAATCTTGTACCACTCTCAGAAGCTTGTATCATCACATCAAAGTCTAACAATATATCATCATCCTCAATTTTAACTTCATCATTAGCAAAAGTAAAAATAATCCCCGTAGTTACCGTATATCCATGGACATAAACTGTTTCATTATCAATGTTTGAATTAACATTAATAAAGGTTTCAAATTCTCCAAGATCAGCAGGGGCATTACCTGTTATCGAAACAGTAACTTCCTCATCCTGATGTAAGTTAAAACTTTGATCTTTCGTAATATTCTCTATTTTCTCCGATAATATTTGTTCATCATCTTCAACATTAGAAATTTGCTGGGCAAAAATATTATTTGTAATAAAGCTCAAAGATATTATTATAAATATAATACATATTGATTTTTTCATTGTTGCTCCTACATTTAGTTTATTATAATAATCTTTTTAGTTTGATTTAAATTTTCAGAAGGTATTTTATAGAAATACAACTCATTACTTTCTTGCTTGCCTGAATCATCCTTCCCATCCCAAACAACCTCATACTTATTCGCGTCTAACACATCATTCACCAAGGTTTTAACTTTCTGCTCTTTTATAAGGTCTCCATCAAACACAGCCATTTCATCACCTGCTTCCATTTTCCTCCGAATAATTACTTGTTTAAAAGAAGATTTAATTAGAAAATTCAATATACTGTCAATTTTTATATATCCAACTATTTTATATCTCATATTATTATATTTTGTATGCAAAAAAAGTGCCAAAAGCTTAAGTTGCTGTTATAAGGGGATATAAGTATTTTCACCAAATCCGGATTGATGCAAATTTGAGCGTTTTCGGACAGTTGGTTTGTTAAATTTATTAGTAACTCCTATTCAATAAATTTGATGCCTGCCCTGTTAAATTTATTTTCTATTTAACTGGGGTTTTTTTTGGCAGAAAAATATTTACTATGTCTAAAAACGCTTTTATAAAGGCTATTTAAATGACTAATTACTCCCGACTTGTCGGGAAGAAATTATTGGCTTTATTAATGATTAATATTTCCTGTTTGGTTCTGCCTGCCCAATGTCCGCCAACTGGCGGATTATTTCATCGGGATGAAATCTTTTTTTCTATCATTTCATTCGGGTTAAATTTTCGTTTCTATTTAACTGGGGCTTGTCCAGGTTAGGTTATTATTTCCTTATAAAACAATTCTATCATCTCAAAATTCTCATCGAAGGATTTATTATTACTTAAATTCTGTGCTAATAATGATCCCTCTTTATCAACTATCTCTTGCTGTAAAATTGCTATTATTTCTTCTTTCAACCGAGAAGAATTATTCAATATTCTCTTGAGTCTTTTACCCAGCAAAATTGCTCCCGTTTTTATGTAATCATAATCTGGTCTGTCGATGAGTTCTATGTTGTCTTCAAATAAATCCCCCGTATAGAAATCATTATAATTATACAAAATAACACCGATGTCCTCCGCATCCTTGGTCATCTTAACTTTTCTGTCCGACCATGCTATGATCTTACTAATAAAGAAACCTTCTAAATTTGCGACATAGAACTGTATTCCGGCAAGTTCACATATTAATGAACTTTCAAAAACCTCTTCAAAGCCAGAAACATTCATCTGTATTGAACCATCAGGAGGCCAAGAAATTTCCCCATCTATCGCAATGTTACCAAAGGGTATAATGTCAACAGGAAGCGAATTAAACAACAATCTTTGTTTTTGAGGATGATCCTCAAAGTTAAATTTCTCCTTTAATATTTGCACTACATTTTCATATGCTTCCCAGTCATCTATCATAATTGCAAAATCAACATCTTTGGTTGTCCGACAATTTAGGTTTACTTGAAAAACGGACTCGATCAAAAAGTCCCGCGCTGTTGCTCCTATTACAACAAAATCAATCCCCGACTCATTCGTCACATCGATTATCGCTTTTAATACGGGAAGCAGATAAGAATATTCGTCACCAGTTATTTTGTATACTGTGCTCATACAACTCTTTTGCAATTTCATGGTTCCTATCGTTTTTACTCAATATCAGATCGGCATAGACCAATATTGCTGGTACGATCGTGCTGTCATTGTTTTGCAGTTTTGCAGAATTCCAAAAAATATTTAGCAGCTCAATATTACCCATATCATCTGGAATTAACTTCAGCTTCTTTATTATATGAACACTATCCAATTGTGTATAGATTATTTTATGCTGTGGCTTGATGTTAAGATGCATGATCTCTGCTGCTTTTTCTCCACTCCACAAGCTATTCTCAGTTAATTGTATGGATACACTTGAGTCCAATTGACGATATTTTCCGATTAAAATACTAGGACGCAGCTTTCTATCATAGGCAGTCACCCATTTATCAAGCAGATCCTTTTTATTTCGAAGGATTCTTTTTTTATCAACTGTGTATAAAAAACCCTCCCGTTGTAAATCCTTGAAAATATTGCTTATCGAACCTTTAGAGATATCAACAATTTCAGCAATTTCATCATAACTCATATTAATTAATTCTTTATTAAATAGAAGTTGTGAAATAAGCCTAATACCGGCTTTCTCAAATGCTTTACCAATACTCTCTGGTTCTTTTTCGATCTTTGGAAAATCAAAATAAAGTAGAAGTTCATTCTGTGAAATAAAAGCATTACCAGACCCACTGATATAAGAAATTGAGTGTTTTCTAAAATATTTCTTTATCTCATTAGATATATAGTCCGACACAAAAAGAATTTTATTTTCTCTATTAGTAATAAGTTCATGGAAGGATAACAATGCGGTTTTATTTATCAAATTCCTTTTTACTTCTACATCAAAGTTGTATAGTTTATCATTATATCTCAACTCCAGATTAAAATCATTTATATAGTTACTATGAGAATATTCTATCTCCGTTAATTTCAAATTCAAATTTAAATGTTCAACCTGCTTATTAACCGATTCGATTGCCTGAGTGGCAATATAATAATCACCTTTGTTCATTATTTTCCTCCGTTCATTATTAATGAACAGCCAATATTAATGAACATAAATTCAGTTAAAATATTTGATGTCAAGTATTTCATGCCATTTTCTACTTACATCTGAAATTGACATTCAATACTATTTTTGTTCCTTGAAGGAGTGCCTATCAAGAAAAACACTTGTCGAACACCTCTAACCTTCCCATTATCAAGCACTTACAGAATATTTCGGAGCAAAAACCACAAATGGTGACCCCAAGGGGAATCGAACCCCTATTGCAGGAATGAAAATCCTGAGTCCTAACCGTTAGACGATGGGGCCTCAAAAAGATGTTTCAAAATGGTGAGCCAGGAAGGATTCGAACCTTCGACTCTCGCCTTAAAAGGGCGATACTCTACCACTGAGTTACTGGCCCGTGAGTTCGCTACATTTCTTAGTGCCCTTTTCTTTGTCAAATTTTTTGGCCACTGCATAATGCCTTCGTTTTTCTTGACAGTGTATGGCTTGTTTTTTCTATACCTCAAAAAAAGGAAATCGTCTCACTATGCTTTCTAGTTCAGAAATAAGAAAAAGTTTTATAGACTTCTTTGCTGCAAAAGAACACGAGGTCGTTCCTTCAGCACCGCTTGTGCCAATCAATGACCCTTCCCTGCTTTTTACCAATGCCGGAATGAACCAATTCAAAGATATCTTTCTTGGGACTGGTTCACGGGATTATACACGCGCAGTTAACAGCCAAAAATGCCTGCGAGCAGGTGGAAAACATAACGATCTCGAAGAAGTGGGAAAAGATAAATATCATCACACCTTTTTTGAGATGCTCGGGAACTGGTCTTTTGGTGATTATTATAAGAAAGAAGCTATCCAGTGGGCGTGGGAACTCATAAATTCCATCTGGAAAATTCCCAAAGAAAAACTCTTTGCAACTGTACATTATGAAGATGAAGAATCCTTCGAGCTGTGGAATAAAGTAACCGACATTGATAAAGCTCATATTTTCAAATTCGGAGATAAAGACAATTTCTGGGAAATGGCAGATACAGGTCCCTGCGGACCATGCTCTGAAATTCATTACGACAGAGGAATCGAGCACTGCTCACAAAAGGATGATCCAAAACATCACTGCGAATTAAACGGTTCGTGTGGTCGGTTTGTCGAGATATGGAATCTGGTTTTTATCCAATTCAACCGACTGGACAACGGTGAGCTGATCGATCTTCCGAAAAAACATGTGGATACAGGCGCCGGATTCGAGCGTTTGGTTGCGATCCTTCAGGGGAAAACTTCCAACTACGAAACCGATCTCTTCATGCCGATAATACAGCATCTTGAGAAAATAGCTCACATCAAATTTGAAGATAATAAACATGCATTCCGCGTGATCTCAGACCATATCCGCGCATTGACTTTTTCTATAGCAGACGGCGTGCTCCCATCAAATGTGGGAAGAGGGTATGTTATCAGAAGAATACTGCGCAGAGCAACTCGCTTTGGGAGAATAATCAACATACAAAAGCCATTTCTTGCTGAACTCGTAGACACAGTATGTGGCATTCTTGGAGATAAATACCCCGAGATCATAGAAAAGAAAATGCATATTCAGATGGTTATCAATGCTGAAGAAGAGCGCTTTAATCAAACGCTCGATATGGGCATCAACAAATTCAATGATATTGTTGCAACTCAAGTAATGATAATGAAATTAATAATTGAAAATCCTAAAGTTAAAGATTACTTCAATAAAATTTATAGCATTGCTACAAAGCTTACTGAAGTCTCAATGCAAATTCAAACTCAATTATTGAATGACCAAAGAAAGAAAGATAAGATAATAAAAGAATTAAACAAACTCACATTTGATGAAATAATAAAAAAATATAATGCTGCTAGTAAAATATCTTATAAAGATGCTTTCCAACTTTACGACACCTATGGTTTCCCTCTTGATCTGACCAAAATAATGGCGGAAGAAAAAGGTTTAACGGTCGATGAAGCAGGCTTTCACAAAGAGATGGAGGCTCAAAAATCCCGGGCTCGTGACGATGCAAAATTCGACCGGCAAAGTGACTCATTCTCAAAACTCGATATACCTCCAGAGCATAAAAGTGAATTCATCGGTTATGAAGAAGATGCAGCAAATTGTGTGATTGAACATTATTATGTCGATGAAGAAAACAATACAGTATTTGTTTTGAACAAGACACCCTTCTATGCGGAATCCGGCGGCGAGATCGCTGATACGGGAAAGATTTTCAACAATGAATTTGAGATAGAAGTTGAGGACGTTCAGAAGCAAAATGATGTAATATTTCACTTCGGCAAACTTGTTAAGGGTGTCATTAAAGATAAAAATGTTAAAGCGATAGTCGATCTTGAAAGAAGAAATAATATTGCGCGAAATCACACGGCATCCCACCTTCTGCATGCTGCGCTTCGGCAGATACTGGGAACTCATCTTCATCAAAAAGGTTCGCATGTTGCACCGGACAGATTACGTTTTGACTTCACTCATTTCCAGCAGGTGACACAAGATGAGCTGGATAAAGTGGAACTGATCGTGAATGAAAAGATCATAATGAACATTCCCGTGAGTCCTTCAATTGAAAATCTCGATGATGCAAGAAAAAAAGGCGCAATGGCACTTTTCGGTGAAAAATACGAGAAAAAAGTACGTGTCATCGAAATTGGAGATTACTCGATGGAACTCTGCGGAGGGCTTCACAGTCAGCGCACCGGAGATATCGGGTTTTTTAAAATCATTTCTGAAAGCTCAATTGCTGCAGGTGTCCGCAGGATCGAAGCTGTGACTGGATTATATGCATCCCAGTTTGTAAAACAGCATGAAAATATTCTTCACGACCTACAACATCAGTTAAATACTAAAATTATAGAAATTCCCAAAAAGATCGATAAATTGCATACGGAAAATAAAGAGTTGCGAAAACACATCGAAGAACTCGAACGGGCATCTTTGAAAGACATTGTCGCGGAATTAATAAACAACAAGCAGACGATCGACGGCATCTTCGTTGTCTCAGGATTACTCAATGTCAAAGACATACATCAGCTTAAAGAAGCTGCAGATATGCTCAGGCAAAAAATCGGCTCGGGCATAGGCATTCTCGGATCTAAATTTGATGACAAGATATCGCTCATTTGTATCGTAACACCTGACCTTATACAACGCTTTCATGCTGGCAAGATCGTGAACCGAGCTGCGGCATTCATCGGCGGAAAAGGCGGCGGAAAGCCCGATATGGCAATGGCTGGCGGAAAAGACATCGAGAAGGCGCAGACTCTTTTCCAGAAAATTCCTGAACTGATACGCGATTCTCACAAAAATTGAAATATCTCAGTTTAGCTTCTACAAATTCCGAAACGCGGTATTGTATGGAGAATAATAATGTATAAAATAATACTTAATCCATTTGCGGGAAAAGGGAAAGCATTCAAGAGCGCCCGTTCTATCGAGCACTACTTTAAAAAATTCAATATGCCTTACGAAATGGTGCTGACAAACTGCTCACGACAGGCAATTGATTTTGCACATGAAGCTGTTGTTCAAGGCGTGGAAAATATTATTGCAGCAGGCGGGGACGGCACGATCAATGAAGTGGTCAACGGCATAATGAAGTCCGGCTATCCTGAAAATGTGAATCTTGGCATTATCCCAATTGGCGGCGGGAATGATTTTGCAAAGAACCTTGATCTCCCTCATAAATTGCATGACATCATAGAAGTGATAAAAGAAAACCATGTGCGGCGTGTTGATATCGGAGTGGTTGAAGATTATTATTTTATCAATACTCTCGGCGTCGGCTTTGACGCACAAGTTGCGATCTCCTACATAAAGAATACCTGGCTCAACGGATTTCCCGGATATATGTATGCGGTGATGAAAGCTCTTATAAGAAAAGACAGCTATTATGTCACTGTCACGATAAATGGCGAGACTTTTACGCAGGATGCACTCTTTGTCACGGTGGGAAACGGCATCTGCTGCGGCGGCAGATTTTACCTTACTCCTGATGCGAAGATAGATGATGAGGAACTTGATTTTTGTATTATTGATAAACTCTCACGAAGAAAAATATTGAAATTCATTCCCAAGGCAGTGAAAGGCACGCATACCGAACTTTCTGCAGCTCACCTCTACAGGGGCAAAGAAATTTTCATTGAAGCCCAGCGCGACCTGCCGCTCTATCTTGATGGTGAGATTCCAATTATTAAGGACAAAAAGAATATTTATGTGAAGATTTTACCGCACAGGATACAGCTGATAACGCCTGAACCCGAATAAACCAAAACAGGCTTAGTTCACCACCAGTCTTCGTTTCACTACGCCCTGCCAAGCAGAGGACATCTGTCTTCGTTACACTACGACACGACAAGCAGAAAACACAGAGAGAAAAAAAACGATATTACAAATTTATTCCGTCTATTCTCGTTACCAAGCCCCTGCTTGGTGACGCACAAACATATTTACTGGAAAAATCTATCAGCTTTCGTTCCCAAGTGAAACTTAGGAACGAGGAGAAACGATAGAGAAAATTATTGTAGTTCTAAATCAGCATCTGAAACCCAACCCTTTTCCCCATTACTTTTTTTCACATAGAACCATGGAACTGTTATCCCATTAAAAGTAAGTTTTTTTTCTTTTAGAATTTCCAATTTCTCACCTTTTTGTATTGAACCTATTTTACTGTTATTCGAACCCGCACCCGAATATAAAGATGAATACCACATAACAATTCTGAAGATTTTAGGTTTAACTACATTTTTGTTGAGATTTTCTTTATTCGGGTTTTCTGAAAGTGTTAACGGTTTCCAAACCCAACCTTCAATTATTACTCTTGCCCATTCTCCTTCTTGTTCAACTATTTCCATTTTTGTCCCAAAATTAACAACTCCTATTTTCTTACCATCAGGTGCTTCTCTAACATTCAATGTCTCACTATTAACATAAATATTCTCTGTTGCATATAAAATTACAGATATAAATGTTATTAATAAGACAAACATAAATTTTTTCATTTTTACTCCTATTTTTTTATATTTTCAACAAACAGTGTACAAAAAAACTGCATTAATACAGTACTTTTGACACAATAAATCCCTTGATGGATAGATATAGTAATTATTCTAAAAATCATTAATCAACTTTTCGATATAGTGTTTTGTTCTTGTTATAGCGTCTGGAATTTGTTTTCTTATATATGTATCTGGATAATATATTTCCTCTTTAGATGGAAAAGCATTGAATGGATTAATTTCAGTCGGAGTTGCTTTGTAAGGTTCTTTATATTCTAAATAGTGTCTTTCAATCTTCCTTCTTTTGCTTTTACTGATATAACAAAAATATTTTCTAATAAGAAAATCTGTTCTATTTATATTTTCTACTGTTATTCTGTTGGCCTCATCGTTTTTATTGGACTCAAGTTTTCTGATACGTTCCAAGTCATCAATAAAAATATCCCTGATTGTATTAGCTATTTCTGCTATTCTACTGAATTTAACAGTGTCCCTACTCACAAACCATGTAATCCCACCACCTAAAAAAGCACCAACAATAGTGCTTATAAGAATAATAATATAATCTGGCATAGGATCCTCCATCAGTATATATGATTAATTATTAGGTTTATAATTTAAATTCCATATTATTGGGGAAAGTGCTACAAACCCTCACACCACCCTCCTTGCCAGCACACAATTTACTGCATGTTTATGTGGAATACCGCTGGACATACAATCAAAAATCTTTTCTTCACACAACTCAATTTTCCAATCATGATAAAATCTAAACAATTCTCCCGACAGCCATTTATATGCATTCGTTTCATTTTCCGGTGCCGGCGGAATAAAGGGCTTATCTACAAATGTGGTGAACATATGTATTCCATCTACATTCGTGAAATCTTTGTAGTTGTTAAATATTTCTTCCCGCAACTCATGCTGTATATAATGAAGCGTTCCTGTGGAAAAGAGAATATCAAAATTTTCCTCTAATCTAAATTTATTTATATCTGCCTTGAAAACCTTTACATTAACACCGATCTTTTCTGCGAATTTCTTCGTTTTTTCCACGCCGTCTTTTGCGAGATCGAAAGCGGTTACCTCATAACCATTCCGCGCAAAGAAGATTGCATTTCTTCCCTCCCCGCAGCCGATATCCAGCAATTTTAAGGGTTTGACAGGCGGCATGTATTTTAACTTCAAAACAGGGGGGAGATGATTTCAAGCCCCAGTAGTACTCGTCGTCCTTATATTTATCACGATAGTAATTGTTCTTTGCTTTCATTTATTCTTCTCGATCAAGCACCACACCCCACTCCGCAACAACAAAACTTATTCGCTCGAAAGGCGGGATTTCGGGCTCTTCAAACTTGTTTTCATCAGAGTCTATTTTTTCTATCACATAGGTCAGTCGCAGGATACTGTCCGGCTGTTTTGAAAAGTTCAATTGAATAAGCGGATCGAGCTGCTCGTTGTATTGAGGGAATAGTGCAAAATATTCTGAATCCGTCAAGATCGGAATCCAGTACTCGACAAAATCATCGATCTCAGTTTGTATAAAACCGGATTCCTTTAAATCTTTTCTAAAAAAAACCTCTAAATCCTTACATTCTACAACCCATCCCTTTGTTCTCTGGACAAAATTCGGCTGTTTGCTTTCATAAAATAAAAATCCATATTGCCCGTCTATCGTGCCGTCGGGCTCAACCTTTATATTTTTCCAATTATCTGGATATTCCGGTATGGAACTAACAACCTCCCCTGTTTGAGGAAATAAAATGCTCACATCAAGCTCAATTGGATTTTCGGGATAGAGATAAATATTGGGTTTATCAACATATATGTAATAAAACTGAATAAAATAATCTCCATATCCTTCTATTAGAATAAATTCAATCTCAGGAACGTCCGGCCATGAAGTTCTCAACGAAAAACTGTCCGGTTCGAGGGTAGTTTCAAATCTTCCGAGACTGTCTGTGAACAGGGAATCCACAAATACAGAGTCTTTCCATACTGAAAAATGAGCATCGTGAACATATCCAAAACCACGTTGATACATCGTACCGCAATTTAAGCTGTCGTTAACCGCATCAAAATCAAGTTGATAATCGAATCTTAATGTATCAAAAGGTTCTACAGAATTAAATAGCGAATACGATTGGTTTTTTCGTGCAACGATAAAAAAATATTTATGCGGATCTACGCATGGTTGAAGAATAAATTCAACATAATCGATTTCGATTTCTCCGATTTGTGTTTTGCTGTCATAGACAGGATAGACATCTCCATCATTTTCTTCGGTCACAATAAAGGTTTCCTGGATCGACCCATTTTGTAATATTTCAATCGTAATCATAGATTTTTCATTCGGTGAAGTCGATTTACTACAACCGTAACACATCATCAGTACAATTAAGAAAAAAATTATAATATTTGTCGCTGACGTAATATGGGAAAATACTGCAAAAAACCTACTTGTGCAACCTGTTGCCTTTTTTCTTAGTTTAGTTTTCATAATAATCCTAAAAAATTCTTTATGCTTTTCTTTTTATCATCATAAATTATCCTGTCAAGAAGTTTGCCTACAATTTTAAATATTAATGTAATTAATGAATCCTAAGGAACGAGGATTCCTGATCAGGTCAGGAATGACATGGTTTTTTGTCTTATATTTATGGTCTACCAAGCCAGTCTTCATTGCATTACGCCTTGGTAAACTGGGGCTTAGTAGCTAGAGGAAAAGG